>QWCB01001019.1_pt1 | contig 48797 bp, 44 predicted proteins | sample 1972511 | NCBI WGS metagenome assembly QWCB01 (sample SAMN09866719, study PRJNA288562) | Human gut metagenome isolate term5_stool, whole genome shotgun sequencing... | isolation source: gut | host: Homo sapiens | place: USA: California | reverse complement strand
GGCTGGAGATTTTTTCCGAAAACAGGAGGCTTGACCTTGCATTCCCGTCCAATCCCGGAATTACCTTTGCGCCCAGAACGGAAATGACTGCCTGATGCGGCTCACTGAAAGACGCGAAAATGGAGGTAAACGGAAGTGGAGGCAGATTAGACAGGAAAACTTCAAAAGAGAAATCCGTGAAAAAGGGAAAACGCCAAAAAGGAAAAGGGACATAGCCGGAAGCGTGGAACCGGGTAAACCACCGGCAAGGAAGTATGATTTTATATGTCTGTCCGAGCGTGTCCGGTCTGACGGATAAAATCATTCTTCCCGGTTTGCCTGCCGTGCATGACGGCTTGTTCCATTTATGGATCGGGCGGTCAGACACGGCTTTCCGCTTACGGCTCAAAGGAACAGCGGAAAAAGAAATCATCTGCGAACCCGTAAAAGCACCTCTTTGGCATAAGCACAAAAGAAATGGGCCTTGCATCATCAGTCTAAACTGTTGTTTAGGCGTGAGGCAAAGCCCTTTTCGCCGCTTATGCGGCAGTCGGCATACGTCCGTTCAAAATCCTTTTGGGCGATGGTGTACCGACGGATAAAACCGCTTTTACGGAAAAACTTGTATGAGAAGAAAAAAATTAGGGAGATTCATTTCAAAATCTCCCGTTTTATTGTTACTTTTGCATACGAAGAGTTCTTTGAAGGTTACGCAATGCGCAGAAGGATGATGCAGTAGATAACTAACTAAATCGTAACCTATTACTATCATGAGCAATTAACCTACGCTCATTTCCAATAAATTACACTCTTTTCGTAACTTATCTACACCAAAGTGCGAATTCTTCAAACATGTTTTGTAATTTTGCACTTGCTGGTTGACTCTACCTGGGGAAATTTAGAAATAACGAATTTATAGAATGATATAGTTATGAAGATTAAATACTTAAGTATCCTAATAGGATGTGTTGCCGCTTTGAATATATATGCGCAAGATATCTCAAAGCATGTAATCAAGAAAACGGAAGTACAAACTCCTAAACGTACAACCACAGTAGTAAGCAAGAAAAAAGCCGCAAGCAGGGTTGTTCCCCAAAGAAAAAGAAATAGTTCTTACAGCTCAAGCTCTAACTCGTACCAACCGCAGTTATCGGCGGAAGAAATGTATAATATAGGTAATGAAAACTATAAAAAGGGAGATTACTCAGAAGCTGTAAAATGGTATCGAAAAGCAGCAGAACAGGGAAATGCATCGGGGCAAACTGATTTGGGCTATATGTACGAACATGGCTATGGCGTTTTAAAGGACTACTCAGAAGCGGTAAGATGGTATCGTAAATCCGCAGAGCAGGGAAATGCAGCGGGGCAAAATAATTTGGGCTATATGTACCGAAATGGCTATGGCGTTTTAAAGGACTACTCAGAAGCGTTAAGATGGTTTCGTAAATCTGCAGAACAGGGATATGCAGCGGGGCAAAATAATTTGGGCGCTATGTACCTAACTGGCTATGGTGTCTCGCAAGACTACTCAGAAACGTTAAGATGGCTTCGCAAATCTGCAGAACAGGGATATGCAACGGGGCAAAACAACTTGGGCTGGATGTACGAAAATGGCTATGGCGTTTTACAGGACTACTCAGAGGCGGTAAGATGGTATCGTAAATCTGCCGAACAGGGAGATGACGATGGACAAAATAATTTGGGCTCTATGTACCTAGATGGCTATGGCGTCTCGCAAGACTACTCAGAAGCGTTAAGATGGTATCGCAAATCTGCAGAACAGGGAAATGCAGGGGGGCAAAATAATTTGGGCTGGATGTACCTAAATGGCTATGGAGTCTCGCAAGACTACTCAGAAGCTGTAAGATGGTTTCGCAAATCTGCAGAACAGGGAAATGACGGGGGACAAAATAATTTGGGCTATATGTACCTAAATGGCTATGGCGTTTCAAAGGACTACACAGAAGCCGTAAAATGGTATCGTAAGGCAGCAAGGCAAGGACTTGAAAAAGCAAAAGATCATCTTAGAGACCTAAACGAAACATGGTAGAGCTATATTGATGTAAAGTTGGAGGGGGAAACCATGTGGCTTAGCCAAGCACAGATGAGCGAACTATTCCAAACAGATAGAACTGTTATCAATCGGCATATTCGGAATATCTACAAGAGTGGAGAACTTGAAGAAAAAGCAACCTGTGCAAAAAATGCACAAGTTCGAGTGGAAGGAAGCAGAGCTGTGAGCAGAACTATTCCTTATTATAATCTTGATATGATTATATCTGTTGGCTATCGGGTCAACTCCATTCGTGGTACTCGCTTCCGCCAATGGGCAAACAGCGTCTTGAAACAGTATCTTATTAAAGGTTATGCAGTGAACGAGCGCATACGCAAACAGCAGATAGCAGAGTTGCGCCAACTGGTACATGTGGTGGGTAGCGCATAGCAGACAACACCCTTGTAGCCCTTACGCTGATGATAGCCGAGAGCCGGACAGAAGAGAAAGACGTGATGGTAAAGGTCGTTGTTAACCTAATCAATAAAAACAATTAAAATCTCAGCTATGTTTCTTGAGCATTCATGGGTACCATCTGCGTTTATTGTCTTGCTTGTCATCGTGATGTTGGCAGTAATGAATTTCTTTTAACCCAAAGTGCGAATTCTTCAAACAAGTTTCGTAATTTTGCACTTGCTGGTTGACTCTGCGTGCAGGCATTATTATGCTGCACCTTCCTGTTTTTTTTTGAATAATTTGTTACTTTCGTCTTTATTTTCTACCTTTGCTCTCGAAATACATTCAAATGGAGGTATCAACGTTTTTCAAAAAGATATTCAGCCGCTACCTTTGGGGAAACCTCTCCGCGATGGCTGCCGTGGTGGCGCTTGTCGCGTTAGGAGCGCGCTACGGCCTCGACCTCTACACGCACCACGGTGAGAAAATCGCCATCCCTGACGTGACACACAAGTCGTTCGCCGACGCCGAGCACATCCTCGAGGGCGCGGGGCTGACCGTGGTGGTGAGCGACTCGGGGTATGTCAAGAGCCTGCCGCCGGACTGCATACTCGAACAGACACCGGCCGCCGGGAAAATCGTCAAGTCGGGACACGTCGTATATCTCGTTATGAACTCCGACACGCCGATGCTGTCGCTGCCGGACATAATAGACAACAGCTCATACCGCGCGGCAAGGGCGAAACTCGTCTCGATGGGATTCAAGGTGGGCGACCCGATGTATGTGCCGGGCGAGCGCGACTGGGTGTACGGCGTGAGGTGCAAGGGCAAGAGCCTGACAAACGGCCAGCGGGTGTCTGTCGACGACATACTGATAATACAGGTGGGCGACGGGATGCGCGACGAGAACGACGAGGTGATGGTTGACGACTCGTACTATGACTACAACTACAAATACGACACGAAGGACTCCTCATACATCAACAACGGCGAGATAGACCACAGCAAAGAACCGCACGCCACGGGCGGCGGCAAAGACGAGTTCAAAGAGATTTCAATCCCGGATGAATAGAGGACCTGAGTATATGGCGGAGCCAGAGGAAACGGCTGGCGACAACATCACTGCGGACTTCACCGCTGACGGCGGCGAGACGGCGGCAGACGACGAGGAGCAGGACGGCACGCTCTACGAGCACTTCCGCATAGTGGCGGAAGCGGGGCTGACGCCCGTGCGAATAGACAAGTTCCTCACCGAGAGAATGCAACACAGCAGCCGGAACAGGTTACAGAAGGCGGCGGAGGCCGGCTTCATACACGTCAACGACCGTCCGGTGAAAAGCAACCACAAGGTGAGGCCGGGCGACGTGGTGACACTCATGCTGAACCGCCCGAGGCACGACGACGCCATCGAGGCGGAGGACATACCGCTCGACATAGTGTATGAGGACGAATGCCTGATGGTGGTAAACAAGCCGGCAGGGATGGTGGTGCACCCGGGATGCGGAAACTACCACGGCACACTCGTCAACGCCGTGGCATGGCACATGCGCAACATACCAGACTACGACCCAAACGACCCGGAGGTGGGACTGGTTCACCGCATCGACAAGGACACCAGCGGACTGCTCGTGGTGGCAAAGACGCCGGAGGCGAAAAGCGACCTCGGCGCGCAGTTCTTCAACAAGACGACGCACCGCTCGTACAACGCCCTCGTGTGGGGCAACCTCGCAGACGACGGGGGAACGATAACGGGCAACATCGGGCGCGACAGGAGAGACCGGCTGCGGATGGATGTGTTCCCCGTGGACTCCGGCATAGGGAAACATGCAGTGACACACTACCGAGTGATGGAGCGATACGGCTACACCACGCTCGTGGAATGTATCCTCGAGACGGGACGCACGCACCAGATACGCGCGCACATGAAGCACATAGGGCATCCGCTGTTCGGCGACGAGAGATACGGCGGCTGCGAGATACTGAGGGGGGAGCGGACCGCAGCATACAGGGCCTACATACGCAACTGCATGGCCCTATGCCCACGGCAGGCGCTGCACGCACGCACACTCGGCTTCAGGCACCCGGCGACAGGCAGGCAGATGGACTTCAGCAGCACGCTGCCGCATGACATGCAGCAACTCATTGACAAATGGCGGGCGCGCGCGGGACATCAAACACAGTAAAAAAAAGGATCGAGATAACAAAACATTAGGAATGAAAAACCTTAAAAGAAACATAGCCATAGTCTGCGGCGGCGACTCATCTGAATATGCAGTGTCGATGAGGTCGGCGCAGGGACTATACTCTTTCTTCGACAAAGAGCGCTACAACGTGTGGATAGTGGACATGAGGGGGCTCGACTGGCATGTCAACCTGAATGACGGGACACGCACGCAGATTGACCGCAACGATTTCTCGTTCAAGGAGAACGGGCAACTCGTGATGTTCGACTACGCATACATAACAATTCACGGGACACCGGGCGAGAACGGCATACTGCAAGGATATTTCGAACTGATACACCTGCCCTACTCCACGAGCGGCGTGCTGGTCGAGGCAATGACATTCGACAAGTTCGTGCTCAACCAGTACCTGCGCAGCTACGGCGTGAGCGTGGCGGAGTCGATGCTGATAAGGAAGGGCTACGAGGAAATCGTGTCCGACGACGAGATAGAGAAGACGATAGGCATGCCGTGCTTCGTCAAGCCCGCCGCCGACGGATCGTCGTTCGGCGTGTCAAAGGTGAAGAACAAGGACCAACTTGGCCCGGCGATACAGAAAGCCCTGATGACGTGCGAGGACGTGATGGTGGAGAGTATGCTCGAAGGCACGGAGATTTCCATCGGATGCTACAAGACAAGGGAGAAGAGCGTCGTGCTCCCGGCGACAGAGGTGGTGACATCCAACGAGTTCTTCGACTACGACGCGAAGTACAACGGGCAGGTGCAGGAGATAACGCCGGCACGCATCCCGGAGGAAACCGCCAGGCGCGTGGCGGAACTGACAAGCCAAATCTACGACATACTGCGCTGCAACGGCATAATCCGCATTGACTACATCATCAGCAAGGAGCAGAAAATATCGATGCTCGAGGTGAACACCACGCCGGGTATGACCGCGACAAGCTTCATACCGCAGCAGGTGAGGGCCGCCGGGCTGAACATCACCGACGTTCTCACAGAGATTGTGGAGAACCAGTTCAAATGACATTGCTAACGCCCGGGGAAAACACAATGCCCGGAAAAAGAAAAGACAAATGAACCTATCCGACTTTGACGCAATACGCCCGTTCGAACCAGACGAACTGCCGGCTGCATACGACCGACTTACCGCCGACCCGCAGTTCCGGGCCGTCATCGCAATGCTTTACCCGCAAGTGCCGTTCGCGACGGTCGAGAAGAAGATGAGGGCGTGCAAGACGAGCCTCGACTTCCAGATGGCGTTCTGCTACGACTTCCTCGAGCGGCTGCTGGCGAAGGCGAGCCGGGGAATTGACTTCGACGCCTCGGCCGTTGACACCAACGGACGGTATACCTTCGTGAGCAACCACCGCGACATAGTGCTGGACTCGGCACTGCTCGACAAACTGCTGGTGGACGCCGGCTTCAAGACGACGTGCGAGATAGCCATCGGCGACAACCTGCTCTCGCTGCCGTGGGTGAGGGACCTCGTGCGCATCAACAAGTCGTTCATAGTGGAACGCTCGCTGCAGCCGCGCGAGATGCTCACGGCAAGCAAGCGGCTGGCGGAATACATGCACTATGTGATAAGCGAGAAGAACGACAACGTGTGGATCGCGCAGCGCGAAGGCAGGGCAAAGGACAGCGACGACCGCACGCAGCCGGCAATACTGAAGATGATGGCCATGGGAGGGACCGGCACACCCATCGAGCGGCTGCGGCAACTGCACATAGTGCCGCTGGCGATAAGCTACGAGTTCGACCCATGCGACTTCCTCAAGGCGCGCGAGTTCCAGCTGCGGCGCGACAACCCTGGGTGGAGGAAGGGGAAAAACGACGACATAGAGAGCATGCGCACCGGAATAACGGGCTTCAAGGGACGCATCCACTACCACTGCGCACCGTGCATCGACGGATTCCTCGGACAGCTGCCCGAGAACACGCCGAAGGCGGAACTATTCAGCACCGTGGCTGCACACATTGACCGCGAGATACACCGCAACTACCGCATATACCCCGCCAACATCATCGCAGCCGACTTGCTCGGCGACAACACCACGGCAGCAGGCGGCGGATACACACAGGACGAACGCGGCTTCTTCGAGGATTACCTGAGGGGGCAACTCGCAAAGATAGAGCTGCCCAACGCGGACATACCGTACCTGCGCAAGTGCATACTGACAATGTATGCCAACCCGCTGCGCAACCACATCGCGGCACAGCAATGACATGCCGGCGCACGGAAGGGGAACACGCGGGAAACATTCCACAAGAGCCATAACACACATAGAAGATGAGCACAAGAAAAACACTCCTGGCAATCACTGTCCTCGCACTGCCGCTGCTGACGGCTTGCACCTCCGAGACATACACCACAGGCGACGGTAAGTACAGCAACATGAGAGCCGACTTCGCAGAGGCGCGCACAAACGCCTCGGGGGAGTTGTTCTGCGCCGTCACCGACGACGGCGACTCGCTCGTGCTGTCACCGAGACCAAAGACGGAATGGGCCACCACACCCGACTCGCTATACCGGGCATTGATATACTACAACGTGCCGGAAACGGGAAACGAAGTGAAGCCGCTGTTCACAATGGGCATTGCCGTGCCGAAGATTCACGGGAAGAATGCGGTGAAAAAACCAGCCGTCGACCCCGTGATGCTGCGCAGCGCGTGGGCGAGCCGGAGAGGACGCTACTTCAACCTCGGCCTCGCCATAAAGACGGGCAGCAAAGACGGCCTGGACAAGAAACAGGAGATTGGCCTGATGTGCGACAGCATTACGACTGGCGACGGCGGGCAGAGGCGCTTCTACCTCAAACTGCTGCACCGCCAGAACGGAGTGCCGGAATACTACAGCGCGGAACTGTTCCTCTGCATAGCCGACTACCGCCTGCCTGTGGCGCCGGCAGCGGGCGACGAGATAACAATCGGCATCAACACATACGACGGGATGGTGACGAAATCATTCATTTACGGGCAAGGCAAATAGTGGGAAAAAGGAACTGACAAGCCAAGGAGTAATGACAAAAACAGAATTTGCCCGCAGTCCTCACGGATTTCGGGCAAATTTTTCGTTCCATTCCTTAAGCCTCTTTTCTATAAAAGTTCGTCCATCGATGTCGCTCTCACGAGATTGTCTCAAGACAGAAACCTAAAAAACGAACAATGTTCTAAAAAAACTATTAACTATTATCAATGATATCTAATATTGCCAACAAATTATACGTTTCACAAATCATACCACGATGATTCTTGTAATTACTATTAATTGCGCTTGCAAAGATAATAATTTTCTCTGTTAACAAAGAATATTTTTGAAAAAATCTGCGACAAGGCCGTTTTTTTCTGTATCATTCGCCAAAACAAGCCTCGGCAAGCGTAAAAACATCAGAACCTGACATACGGAAGCAGTCGTTTCACATCGGCTGCCGAGAAATCGGGCAGCATCCTGAGATCTGCGGCGGAATGCAGCGGCCCGTGCAGGCGGCGTTGCTCCACGATGGCGCGTGCCTGATAGAAGTTGATGTACGGATGGCGTTTCAACTGGTTGAGCGTGAGGTGGTTCACGTCGATCACTCGCAGGTCGGCGGCACCCAGTTCGACATACTGCAATGCGGTTTCCGGCAGCCCGTCAATGTCGAGCAACTGTCTCACGTCGGCATATCCGCCGAGCCGGTCGCGGTAGTTCACTATGGCGCGCGCATAGCCGCTGCCTATCCCCGGGATGCGTTTCAGCGCGGAAGTGTCGGCAGTGTTCAGCGCTACATGCTCGCCCGGGGAAAGCTTCACGGGATAGCGCAACGAGTCCCTCGCGTGGCGCGGCCCCGCCGTCGGCGCGACGAGTGCGGATGCCGGGCCGTAGTCCGCCGAGATTCTTATATAAGGTGATATGCTCTTGTACTCCCCGGCGGTCAGCCCATAGATGCGCGCGAAGTCCTCCGGGCGGCGGAACACTCCGCCGCGCGAGCGGTACTTGTATATGTTGCACACCATCCACGGACGCAGCCCGAGCCTCAGCAACTGCGTGCTGTCTGCCGTGTTCGGGTCGAAGAAGAAACGCTCCACGCGCCGCCCGCCGTCATCGTAATACTCGCCCTGCCGCAGGCTGCCGCCATAGTAGCCGTGACCGCGCGCCCCGCCGCCGGCGATCGTGTCGCCTGCCGGCAGCGTCACGGCGTCGCCACCGTCACGCAGTCCCCTTCCCACGAGGAACGCGATGACGGCAACCGCAATGACAAGCAGTATGAGATTGTCGTTTCTTGATGGTTTCATCGCATCATTTTCCATTGCTACGCGCGCGCGGCGGCATTTCGCCAGCGTGCGTAGCGTCGTTCATCCTGTACGGAATTACGAGTACAAATTTACAAAAATAACCTGACGCTCAAAATAAAACATGGCACAATAATCCGTCATGCGGATATATTTTCGTAATTTTGCGCCATGATGTTACAACCATTCCAAATGATCAAGGCTTATCCAAAGAAATATCCCGTATCGCTGCTTCTCATCGCCGCGATATGGGTTCTCTGTTTCATAGATGTCCCGGAAACGCCGCTCGACGACGTGTCGCTTATAGACAAGTGGACCCATGTGGCAATGTATGGCGTGACTTGCGGCGTGATATGGCTTGAATACCTTTTAAGGCACCGGCGCATCTCTCCGCGCCGGCTGTTCGCCTTTGCCTTCGCGGCACCGATAATAATGGGCGGTGTCATCGAGTTGCTCCAGGCATACTGCACCGGCGGACGGCGCAGCGGCGAATGGCTCGACTTTGCCGCCGATGCCGCCGGTGTCATCCTTGCCGCCTGTGCCGGTACTCTTCTGGCATGGCGGCGCACCAGAGCCGGTAAGGCATACGTCTGAGGTTTGAGTTGTAGAAATGCCTGTCGCCCGTCACCTCCGGCCCGATGAAGTCGGGCTTGTCGAAGGCCTCGTCCTCGCTGCCCAGCTCCACCTCGGCGAACACCAGCCCGTCGTTGTCGCCGAAGAACTCGTCAACCTCGAACACATGCCCGTGGAACGGCACGATGTAGCGCCGCTTGTCAACCACTCCCGGCTCGCACATCTGCATGAGGTGCTCCGCCTCGTCGGCTGTTATCTCCTTCTCGAACTCATATCGCGCCAGCCCTCCGTTGCCTGCGGGACCCTTTATGGTGAGGAAACCGCGCCCGTCGCGCGTCCTCACCCTCACTGTGCGCCCGTCGCCGCTGAGTATGTAGCCCTGCCTTATATGGCTGCTCGACTCGGCCTGCATCTTGAAGCCGTCGCCCCTGACGAGGAACTTGCGCTCTATCTCAAACCCGCTCATACTGTGTCACTTACATTAAGGCGACATAAATGAGTGCTGCCACGGCAACAAGCACGAACACTCCGAAAATCCATTTCACCACGTTCTTTGCCTGCTTCTCCTCCCTTTCCCTGCGTGCGGCACGCTGCATTTTTCTTTTCTGGCTCATAGTTGTATCTGTTTTAAGGTTTTGTCATCAATCTCATGTCGCTTCGGCACGCGCTGCGCCCACCGGCTTTCAGTCGCCACCGGTCTCGTGGAACTCCATCAGGTATGCCTTGATGAAGCCGTCGATCTTGCCATCCATCACGCCGTCAACGTCAGAGGTCTGGTAGTTGGTGCGGTGATCCTTCACGCGGCGGTCGTCGAAGACATAGCTGCGTATCTGCGACCCCCACTCTATCTTCTTCTTGCCGGCCTCTATCTTTGCCTGCGCCTCCATGCGTTTCTTCATCGCGCGGTCGTAGAGTTGCGACTTGAGCAGCACGAGTGCCTTCTCCTTGTTCTTCGGCTGGTCGCGCGTCTCGGTGTTCTCGATGAGTATTTCCTCCTCCTCGCCTGTGTCGGGGTCTGTGTACCAGTAGCGCAGGCGCACCCCCGACTCCACCTTGTTGACGTTCTGCCCTCCCGCGCCGCTGCTGCGGAACGTGTCCCACGACAGTTTTGCCGGATCGACATACACCTCGATGGTGTCATCGACGAGCGGCGTGACGAACACCGACGCGAACGACGTCATGCGCTTGCCCTGCGCGTTGAACGGCGACACCCTCACGAGTCGGTGCACCCCGTTCTCGCTCTTGAGGTATCCGTAGGCATATTCGCCCCCCTCTATCTCCATCGTCACGCTCTTGATGCCTGCCTCGTCGCCGTCCTGCAAGTTTGAGATTGTCACCTTGTATCCGTTAGCCTCGGCCCACCGCATGTACATGCGCATCAGCATGGCGGCCCAGTCCTGGCTCTCGGTGCCGCCTGCCCCCGAGTTGATTTTCAGCACGCAGTCCATCGGGTCTTCCTTCTGGCGCAGCATGTTCTTCAGCTCGAGGTTCTCGATGGCCTCTATCGCCTTGCGGTAGTCCTCGTCAACCTCCTGCTCCGTTACCATCTCCTCGTGGTAGAAGTCCACCGCCAGCCTCAGTTCGTCTGCCATGCTGCGCGCCTGCTGGTAGTCGTCCAGCCACCGCTTGATGTCCTTCACCTTCTTCATCTGCGCCTGCGCGCGCTTCGGGTCCTCCCAGAAGTCGGGAGCCTGCGTGCGCAGTTCCTCCTCCTCATATTCTATCCTCTTGCGGTCGATGTCGAGGTAACGGTTCAGGTCATCGGCTCTCCGCAACACGTCTTTCAGTTGCTCTGCTGTTATCATATTGTCTGTGCGCCCCTGCCGCGCACTCGGTGCGCCGCCACGGGGCAATGTTACATGTTATCTGTTACAAAAAAATCACTCCTCGTACATTTGGTCTATCTCCGCCGCATAGTTCCTGGCAAGCACCCTGCGCTTGATTTTCAGCGTGTTGGTGAGTTCGCCGGCCTCCATTGTGAAGTTGTGCGGGATGAGTGTGAAGCGTTTTATCTGCTCGTAGCCGGCCAGCTGCTGCTGCAGAGTGTCTATGCGCTCCTTCATCATATTCATTATCTTCGGGTTGCGGCACAGATCCCCGCGTTTTTTGAACGGTATGTCGTATTCCCGCGCGTACTCCTCCAGCAGCACGAAGTCTGGCACGATGAGGGCGGACACATACTTGCGCTGGTCGGCGATTACTGCTATCTGGTCGATGTACTTGTCCACGAGCAGTTTCGACTCCACCATCTGCGGCGAGATGTACTTGCCGTTCGATGTCTTGAACAGTTCCTTGATGCGTTCCTTTAGGAAGAGTTCCCCGTCCTTGAGATACCCTGCGTCGCCTGTCCTGAAGAAGCCGTCCCCGGTGAACGACTCGCGGTTCAGCGCGTCGCGCTTGTAGTAGCCCTTTGTTATCGTCGGGCCCTTGAGCAGTATCTCGTCGTTCTCCCCGATCTTTATCTCGAGCCCTTCTATGGGCCTGCCAACGCTGCCTATGGTGTACGGCATCCCAAGATGGTCGTTCGACACGGTGGCGAGGCTCTCGGTGAGGCCGTATCCCACCATCATCCACAGCCCTACCGAGTGTACGAATTCCTCCACCTCGGTGCTGACATACGAGCCTGCGGTGGGGAAGAAGTGGGCGTTCTCGAGGCCGAGTTGCTTCCTGACGAGTGAGAATATTGCCTTGTCGAACAGTTTGTACTGTGCCGACAGCGCGAGCGGTGGCTTCTTCCCCCGGCTGATATATTCGATGTTGTGTTTCCTCCCGACGGCCAGTGCCTTCTTGAACAGCCTGCGCCTCACCACCCCGGAGGTCTCCACCTTCTCCCTTACGCCGATATACACCTTCTCCCAGAAGCGCGGCACTGCCGACATGCAGGTGGGATGGGTCTCCTTCATGGACTGCTGCACCTCCCTGGGGTATGTGTTGACGATGATTGTCGCGCCACGGCTGAGGCAGTAGAAGTCCCATCCCCGCTCGAAGATGTGCGTGATCGGCAGGAACATCATCACGCGGTCATCCTCACCCACCGGCACCGCCTTCGAGTTTGCCTCTATGGCTGCGGCATATTGTCCGTGCGAGAGCATCACGCCCTTGGAGTCACCCGTCGTGCCGCTGGTGTAGAGTATGTTGGCGAGGTCGTCGTCGTTGGCCTGCCGGTAGAGGTTGTCCACCTCCGGCTGACGCGGGCAGTTCTCGCCCAGCTTCATAAAGTCGTCGAAATAAATCGCGCTCGCGTCGTGCTGCCTTATCCTCACAGAGCGGTCGAAAATGACGAGACGCTCGAGCGAGGGGCAAAGCGGCAGCACGCGCTGTGCCTTGTCATACTGCTCCTGCTCGCCGACGAACAGCACGCGGATTTGCGCGTCGCTTACGATATACTGTATCTGCTGCTCGCTGCTCGTGGCATAGAAAGGCACCGTGACGGCGCGGATGCCGAACGCGCCGAAGTCGGTGTACAGGTACTGCACGCAGTTCTGCGAGAACACGCCGACGTTCTCCTGCACGCCGATGCCAAGGTTCAGCATCGCGTTTGACACCTGCCTGACGCGCTGCGACAGACTGTTCCACGACATCGACTTCCACTTGAGGCTGCCGAAGTCGCGGTATATCAGCACCTGACGGTCGCCGTATTTCTCGGCCTGGCGGTGTATGAGTGCCGAAAGATGGTATCTTTTGTTCATGACGCAATTCCTTTATTATTATATACTCCTCCTGTTATTACTCCGCAAAATTAAGAATAATTTGTCAAAGATGCAAGATATTGGCTGGCAAAATAATTTTTGCCGGCGGCATCGGATGTGTGTTAATAAAAGTGTTGCTGCGCGCTGCGCGTGCAAAGGAAATGTAAAATTAACATCTTTTTGCACTGCGGATGCGGCGCTTGCCTGCCTTTCAACTACTTTTGTGGCATTAATCTTTCAAACGTATCATTTATGAGAAATTTTTTTACTGCCATCGTGCTTCTTGCCGTGGGAACAACCGCAAGCGCGCAAATTTCGATTTTCAGTACTGACGACTACACGGACTGGGACACCTGCGACGTTGTAAACTATGTGGTTAACTACAACATGGAGTTTGTGAAAAACGTGGACAAGACCCCGTACAAGTACACCACAGACCACATGATGCTGCAAATCGGCGGCAAGGCGACACTCTTCTACAGTTTCGACAAGTATCTGGCGGACTCGGCAAACATCGAGGTGCTGAAGCGGAACGGCACCGAGTTCAGCGGAAACAACGCAACATCGTGGAAACTATACAAGAACTACCCCAGTGCAGGGCAATATACTCTCCTTGAAAAGGTCATGTCAGACAAGTATGCCTGCATGGAGAAGGTGGAGGAGCCGGCATGGCAGCTGGTGCCGGACAGCACGGCGACCATCATGGGGCATCAGTGCAACATGGCGGAAGCCGACTTCCGTGGGCGCAAGTGGCGGGCATGGTATGCCGGGGACATACCGCTCAGCGAGGGCCCGTGGAAACTGTGCGGACTGCCGGGACTCATACTCCGCGCCTGCGACTCTGAGCAGCAATACCGCTTCGAGATAACCGGCATAAGGAAAGGACGGCCGGGCGAGCCGCTCGTCTATACGGGAACGAAAAACGAGAAGATAGACAAGAAGTCGCTGAACAAACTCTACAAGCGGTACCACGACGACCCGCTCGCCTTCTTCATGGCGACAGTCCCGAACGGCACGATAACCATTCAGGACGAGCACGGGAACAAACTCGACAAGATGCCGGCGATACCATACAACCCGATTGAGAGATGAGCACGAGACGTTTTGCCGCGCTGTGCATTTTCCTGGCGTGCCTCACGGCAGTCAGCGCGCAGACCACCGTGAGCGGCACGGTGAGGGATTCGCTGACAAAGGCGGGCCTCGGGATGGCGAGCGTCACGCTGCTGCGCCACGGCAAGCCGCTGACTTTCACCAAGACTGACGCAAAGGGACGCTTCCACCTCAAAGCGAACAGCATCGAGAAGGACGACCGCCTGTCGGTGTCCTACCTCGGCTATGGCAAGCGCGTGGTGCCGACAGGCGGCGCGAAGGAGGTGACGGTGGACATGACGCAGGATGAGTTCAAGTTGGAGGAGGTATTCGTCAGCGGCAGACCAATAACGAACAGGGCAGACACCATGACCTACGACCTGACGCGGTTTGCCGACGGGCGCGACAACTCGCTGAAGGACGTGCTGAAGAAACTGCCCGGGGTGTCGGTGGCAAAGAACGGCGAGGTGAGCGTCAACGGAAAGGCGGTGAGCCGCTTCACCGTGGAGGGGCTCGACCTAACAGGCGGGAAATACGACAAGCTCAACGAGAACATAAAGGCGAAGGACGTGAAGAGCGCGGACGTGATAGAGCACGACCAGCCCGTGAAGGCACTGCAGGGCAAGGTTTACTCGGACGACGTGGCGATGAATATCAACCTGAAGGACGAGGCACGCGACAAACTGCTGCCCACCATCACGCCGGCGGCGCTCGCGCGGTTTCCCATGAAGGAGTCTACGGCGGGCGTAAAGGCCCATGTGATGCAGATCGGGAAGAAGCGGCAGCTGATGTATGACATGGAATATGACCACACGGGCAAAGACCTGAGCGTGTCAGGCAATCTCCTGGCAAGGATGTCAATGATGACGCACGAGCCAGAGACGAGCATGCCGCAATGGTTCCACACCCCGTCACTGAGCGCGCCCATAGACGACGAGAGGCTGAGGTTCAACAACTCGCACGACTGGAACATTAACCGTGTGAGGAAGAACAAGAGGGACGGAGAGACGCGTATGTCGGCAGGCTACCTGCACACGACGGAACGTCAGACGACGTCCAACGTGGCGAACTACTACCTCAACGAGGACACCCCGGCAACGACAAGCGAGGAAAAGCGCACGCACATAAGCAGCGACAGGGTGTATGTCGACTATGACAGGAACATTAACGAGGATAAGACCTACGGAAACCACTACATGAGAGCCTGCGTGTCGCAGAGCAGGGGCAACGCGACGCTTGACACCTCAAACGGGAAGCCTCTGCGGCAGGAGGTGAAAACGCCCGAGGTGAGCCTGCTGCACTCCTTCGGACAGACGTTTGCCAACGAACGCTTTTCGCTCGGCATTTCCTCCGTGGCGGAATTTCTGCACTCGCCGTCAAGGCTGACGGTGAACGGCGTGGAGGACAAAATCAACACGACAGTGTGCTACACCAACAACAGCGCGAAACTGACGAGAAGCCGCTCGATAACCACATCATCGGTGGATGCCGGCTTCAAGGCTTACTATCTCAACGCTGACGGCGGCAACACGCGCTTCTCAATATACGCCAGTCCCTACCACGAGATACGCAGGGGAATTGCCACATGGCGGTTCTCCGTACCCGTGTCGTGGGAAATTTATGCCAGCCGCCACCGGTCATTCATGGACACGTCGCCCAACATAAGCCTCAACGTGAAGAAAGGCAACCGGTCAAACATGTTTGCATACGTCACGGCATCAAGAACCACGGGCGACCTGGCCTCATTCGCCATGACGAGACACCGCAGCGACTACCGCACAGTGACGGTCAACGACGGCACGATACCTCGCACAACGGTCATGGCATCAGGCCTAAGCTACACATACAAGCGACCGATAACGGAGTTCTTCTGCACGCTTGGCGCGAACTATTCCCACGCATGGTTCAACACTATGAGCGACATGCAGATAGAAAACGGGGAATATGTTTACAGGATCGTGGAGAGGAGAAGCGACAACGGCACACTCAACATGAACGCCGGATTGTCAAAGGGATGGTTCGACCTGCACCTGAAGGCAGGGCTGAAGGTGGACTACACCGACGCAAGGGGGAAACAACTGTCTGCCGACAGAGCCACCGGCTACAGAAGCAGTACGGTGAGTATGAGGCCGAGCCTGATATTCTCGCCGTCGTGGTGCCAGGTGAGTTACGACGCATCGTTCTCGGCATCACACACCAGGACGGATGACATATCGTTGCAGACGCTGTGGAACTGGCGGCAGAGCCTGTCGCTGACGGCGACGATAGGCGCGGTTGACCTTTCGTTGTCTGGCGTTCACTACCACAACGAGCTGCAGTCATCGCCGACGCTCAACACGCTGCTTGCCGACGCCTCGGTGGTGTGGAGGATGAAAAAGGTGCGGCTGTCGGCGGAGTTGCGCAACATGTTCGACCGCCGCGAATACATCATCACCTCGTATGGCGGGGTGTCGTCGTCAACCTCACGCTACCAGCTCCGCCCACGCGAGATATACCTCACGGCACAGGTGTCAATTTGACTTGCCGTGCCGCCAGGTGCGCGCGGCAAGCGGCGCGCACGCCGGTGGCATCACCTGCCGAGCCATGACTCGGGGTTCAGTTTTGTGGTTTCCCTGCGCAACTGGAACTGAAGTATGTTGTCCGCGCCGACGGTGCCGAGCGACTGCCCGGTCCTGACCTGCTGGCCACGGCTCACGCTCACCGACCGCAGGTTGCAATACACCGATATGTAGTTTCCGTGGCGCACCATGACGACATTCGTCCCGCCGAAACTGAACACGGCGCTCACCTCCCCGTTGAACACGCTTCGCACCGCAGCCCCCGGCTGTCCCTGTATGTTGATGCCCTTGTTGTCGAGCGTCACGTTGCGCAGTCCCTCAACATTATATTGCCCGAAACGGCTGACTATACGGCAGCGTCCGGACAGCGGCATTGGCAGCCGCCCACGGTTCTGCTCGAAATTGCTGCTCAGCCTGCGGTCTGCTGTCGCCATTGTCGCGGCAGCCTTGCTCTCACGGTCTGCGCGTGCCACCTCCCTTGCCGAGCGTTCCTCGTCTGCCCGCGCCTTGCGTTCTATCGCGCGGCGGTTCTCCCCGGCGACACGCGCCGCGCGCTCAGCCCTTGCCTTCTCCTCGGCGCTCTTGCTTTCTGCCGCCCTCTGCTCTGCCCTCGCCCTCTCCTCGGCGGCCTTCGCCTCCGCCAGGCGACGCGCATTCTCGCGCGCGGCAGCCTCTGCCGCAGCCTTCTTGCGTGCCAGTTCCTCCTCGCGCCTCTTCTTTTCGGCGGCGGCTGCGGCGGCTTTCCTGCGGGCCTCCTCCTCTGCCCTTGCCTTGGCCTTTGCCACCTCTATGGCCACGAGCCGGTCGATCATGGCGTTCAGCTGCGCGTCTTTCTGCCTCTGGTCTGCCAGCACCGACTGTATCGTTTTCTGCTGTTGCTGCAGCGAGGCGACAACCTTCTGCTGCTCCTGTTGCTGCCCCTCGAGCGCGGCGTGCTCCTTCCTGCCTTTGTACAGGAGTACATTCTTGTCGCTCTTATGCTTTGCCAGTTCCCGCTGCTTGCCCGTTATCTGGTCTTGTTTCTCCTTCACCATCTCGCCCTGCGCCCGCTGGTAAGCGGCATATTCGCGCACGAAGCGCAGGCGGCGGTACATCTGCGGCAGGCTGCCCGCGCTGAAGATGAACATCAACTGGTCCTGCACTCCACGGTGGCGTGCCACATACCTCATCAGGTTGATGTATTTCTGCTTGCGCTCCTCCAGTTGCAGGTTGAGCGTTGCAAGCTGCGAGCGCAGAAGATCCATGTTGCCGTTGATCTTCGTTATCTCGCCCTGTATGTCGTCGATGCTGCGCTTCCGCGTCTCTATCTCGCTGTTCAGCCTCACGAGGTTGTCCAGCCTGTTCTTCACGTCGGTCTTGTTGGCCTGCAGTTTCTTCTCCTGTTCCCTTATGTTCTTCCTCACCTGCGACCGCTGGTCCTGCAGCCCCCGGATTTCCTTCGTGCTGTAGTTCTGCTTGTTGGCCTTTCCCTGCCTTTTCCGCTGCCTGGAGTTCTTCTTGCTCCCCTGCTGTTTCCTCGCGCCCCCCTGCTGCCGCTGCCGCGCCGTTGCGCGCCTTGTCTGCTGCGTGCGCGGTTTCGCGCCCTGCGTGCCTTTCCTCTGCTGTGCGTGCGGGGCGAGCGCGAGCGCCGCCATGGCGAAAACGAGTATCAGTCTTTTCATCACATGCTCATTATTTTGTTCAACACCTCCTCTGCCGTCACTGCCTCGTACTTGGAAGACAGTTGCGTGCGTGGCTCCCAGTTGCTGTTGTTGTTCAGCCTGTCGAGCGACAGTTCTATGCTGATGCTCTGCCCGCCCCTCAGCGCCGGCGACGTTCCGGTTATCGTTATCTGCGACGGGAAGGTGCGCCCTGCGAAGTTCCGGAACGTTTCGTATTTCCACTGCAGCAAGGTCTTTCCCTTGTCTCCGCTCGAGTATGCCACGTCGGCCTGCCTGATCTCGAACGACCTGTTGTCGGCCTGCCATTTATATTCCATGCGGTCCCTTCCCAATTCTATTATGCTGCAAACGGCCTGCGGGAGGATTTTCACGCCAAACGCCTTGAGTTCCGAGTCGCGCAGGTGGTCACTGCCCGGTATGAACAGCTGGTTCCAGAAGAGAGCCTGCAGCGAATAGAAATTCAGTCCGTTGCGCCTCAGGAACTCCACTTTGTCGTAACCGGCCTTCAGGTACTGCTTGTTGACTCTGTCCACAATCAGCACATAGTCCTTTGTGAGTTCTATGCGCCCTGCCTCGAACAGTCCCATCGGTGTCAGCTGTATGCGTATCACGTCGTCGCGGCGCATATAGAGCGAGCCGCCCACCGACACGTCCCTTGCCCCTTTCCTCACCCTGAACTTCAGTTTTGCGGTGATGTTCCTCTGCGCCACGGCACGGTCAGACACGCTGCGCACGAAATTCAGCCGCGCCGCCTCGGTGTCCGCGACAGCATTCGTCACGGGTTTCGCCGGCGTGCCGGTTATTGTCTTTGTCGTCCCGCAGGCAGCCATGGCCATTATGGCCGCTGCCGCGATGGTGTTGAGCGCAATTGCCTTTATCTTCATTTCTCGAAATATTTTTTCTGTTTCAGTTTCTTTATCAGCGCCGGGCCGTCCCCCCCGGCATCAACGGCCTTCTGCCAGTATTCCACGGCGGCGGCGTGCTCCCCGCACTTCCAGAATATGTCACCGGCATGCTCGATCACGTCGGCGCTCGGCGCGTCGTAGTTCTCCATTGCCCGTTTGATATACTCCTTTGCCTCACCGTAGCGTCCCTCCATGAACAGAATCCATGCGTAGGTGTCGAGGAATATGCCGTTGTTCGGCTCCGCCTTCAGCGTCTTGTAGCTCATCTGCTCCGCCCTCTTCAGGTCTTTCCCGGTGAGGCTGAGATAATACGCGTAGTTGTTAAGGCATCCCGTGTTCTCGCCGTTCCACTCAAGGCACTTGTCATACGCCTCGAAGGCCTCCCTTTCCATGCCTTTCACATGATACAGTTCGCCCATAAGCCCGTAGAGGTCGGACACCAGTTCCTTGTTGCTGCCATCGTCCGCCACCGCCACTCCACGGCTTGCCGTCCCGATAGCCTCGTCAATACTGTCCTGCTGGTTGTATGCCATCGCCATGAAATAGAAGAACATCACTTCGTCAGGACTATACTGCTGCGCCGTGCGGCACAGGTCAAGCACGCGGTCGTAGTCTTTCTTTTCCCATGCCGACATAATCAGCTGTGTCCTCGCGCCCTTCTCGTCGGGCGCTATGTCCAAGACCTTCCGCAGCACCGCGTCAACCGAATCCTGCGGATATTCCTTCAGTTTCAGGTAGCCGGCATACAGCTCCGCCATGTCCGGCGTCTCCTGCGGCTCGGCGAGCACCCGCTTGAAGAGGCGTATTATCTCCATGCTTCCCGCCCCGGCTCGCTCGTTCTCGTCAACCACCTGCCGCAGCAGTTGTATCTTGCTTTTCGCCGGTGTCTTGTTGCTCACGAGCACGCGCTCCACCATTGCCTGCGCCAGGGAGTCCTCGCCCTGTTTCTTATAGTAGTCGAGCATCGACATCTGCGCCGACACGTTGTCCGGCTCCTGTTCCAGCACCGAGTCATATTCGTCGAGAGCCTCGTCCTCGCGCCCGTTCTTGAGCAGCCAGTTGCCCATCATAACGCGGTAGTTCAGGTCGTTGGGGTATTTTTCAGCGAGCTGTTTCAGCGCGTTGAATTCGGCTTTTTTGTCCCCTTTCATCGAGAAGGCATACATCTTCGACAGCGTTATCTGCTCGTTGCTGCCCTCCGCCTGTTCCAGCCTTTCGAGCGCGCCGACCATCTTGTCATATTTCTTCTGCTGGTTGTAGAGCTGCGCCAGGATCCCGAGCACGTCGGTGCGGCTGCGGCTGGCGGCATAGAGCCGCTCGTAGGCGTCAGCCGCCCTGTCATAGTTGCGGGTGTTGATGTACGACACGGCGAGCCGCTCTATATACACCTCGTTCTCCGGGTTCAGCACCACGGCACGCTCCATCGCCTGCATCGCCATGCTGTCGCGTCCCAGTCCGGCATAGTAGGAAGAGATGGAGAAATACACCTCTGCGGCATTGGGGTCTATCGTGAGGCAATGGCCCAGCAGGTCGAAGGCGGCGTCATAGTTGCCCATTGCCTGCTGCGACATTGCCTCGAAGTAGAAATACTTGAGGCGCATCTGGTCGTTGTGACTCAGCGCCGGCGCCACCACGCTCTTTCCACGTCCCATGGCCTGCCTCACGGATATTGTCTGCGGCGAGCCGCACGAAACGGCGGCGGCGGCAAACGCAGCCACGGCGGCAACAACCGCCGCGCGCCGCGCCACACGCAATTTGTCAGCAATGTGTCTTCCCATAATTCACCTCACTCCAGTATGACCGTAACCGCCCTCGCCGCGTTCCGTCTCGTCGAGTTCCTCAACTATGATGAAATCGGCATTTTCGTGCCTTGTTATCACCATCTGGGCAATACGCTCACCGGCGTTCACCACGAAGTCGCGGTCGCCGAGGTTTATCAGCAGTACCATCAGCTCGCCACGGTAATCGGCATCCACCGTGCCGGGGGTGTTGAGCACCGTAACGCCGTGCTTCAGCGCCAGCCCGCTGCGCGGACGTATCTGCGCCTCGAAGCCCTCCGGGAGCGCGATGTGCAGCCCCGTCGGGATAAGCCGCCGCTCCATAGGGCGCAGCGTCACCGGCTCATCAATGTCTGCACGCAAATCCATACCGGCGCTCTGCGGTGTGGCATAAGCGGGGAGCGGCTGCCGCCCCTTGTTCAAGACTCTTACCTTTGTCATCTTAACTGTATAATTTCCTTAATTCGCGGAGTATAGCCTCCTATGCGCTATTAACGTGCAAAAATACAAAATAAAGATTGCATTGTGAAATTTTAAATGCTATTTTATTCGAATTTACTGCATTTTATATTACTTTTGCATGTGCATGAGTCATTTGCAAGGCAATAAAATTATGGAATGGACAAAACTTATAACCAACAAGAGGCTCGGGCAGGAGCAATGCCACAGGGAGAGATATGACGACAGGACGGAGTTCAAGCGCGACTACGACCGGCTCATCTTCTCCGCCCCGTTCCGCCGACTGCAGAACAAGACGCAGGTGTTCCCGCTGCCGGGCAGCATCTTCGTACACAACCGCCTCACCCACTCGCTCGAGGTGGCAAGCGTGGGAATGTCGCTCGGCAACGACGTCGCAGCCCGCATAATCGCAGGAAACAGCCATTTCACCGACACGATGCTGCCGGAAATAGGAACCATAGTCAGCACGGCGTGTCTTGCCCACGACATGGGAAACCCGCCGTTCGGCCACTCCGGCGAGAAGGCCATTCAGGCTTTCTTCACCGAGGGGGGAGGAAAACACATACGCGACATGGTGTCGCCGGAGGCATGGGCAGACCTGACCCACTTCGAGGGGAATGCCAACGCGTTCCGGCTGCTCGCCCACAGATACTGCGGACGGCGCGAGGGCGGCTTCGTGATGACATACACCACACTGGCATCGATAGTGAAATACCCCGTTTCATCGACACGCGCGGGAAGGAAAGGCAAGTTCGGGTTCTTCCACGAGGAGATGCCCACCTACCGCAAGATTGCCGCCGAACTCGGCATTCCGCAACTGCCGGCAAACGGCATGCGGCAAGATGGCGGCGGGAATGGCGCAGAAGGTGTGTCGTATGCGCGCCACCCGTTGGTATATCTCGTCGAGGCGGCCGACGACATCTGCTACGAGGTGATGGACATTGAGGACGCGCACAAACTGAAGATACTCACTTTCGAGGAGACGAGCGAACTGCTGCTCGGGTTCTTCGACGGCGAGACGCAGGACAGGATAAGGCAGCGGGTGAGGGACGATGGCATAACAGACGACAACGAAAAGGTGGTGTATATGCGCGCAAGGGTCATAGGGCTGCTTGAGAAATGCTGCGTTGACGCTTTCATGGCCAACGAGGATAAGATAATGGAAGGTTCTTTCAGAGGTTCTCTCATCGATGGAATCAGCGAAAAGCAGCGCGCGGCATACATGAAATGCAACGAGACATCGTGCGGGAAGATATACAACAGCAAGCCCGTGCTGGATGTGGAGTTGAGCGGCTACAAGATTATCGACACACTGATGGGGACATTCACAGAGGCCGCTATATACCCCGACCGCTTCTACTCGCGGCAACTGCTGAACCGCGTGGGCAGCCAGTACGACATCAACTCGCCCGACCTCGAGAAACGCATCATGGCCGTTTTAGACTACGTCAGCGGCATGACCGATGTTTATGCCCTCGAAATATACCAGAAGATAAACGGGATGGCACTGCCGCTGGTATGATGCGGCGCTGCGGCCCACCCTAAACAGCATCGCAAATACGGCGTGATTGCGGTGCAAATACGGCGTAATTGCGGTACAAATACGCCGTGATTGGTCAGCAAATACGGCGTGATTGGTCAGCCAAAGGCCGTCAATTGGAGCACGGAGGCGCATTTCATCGGGTCACGCCTTGCTGCTCTTGTAGATGATGTTGTTTGCGCCGCTCGTTATTTTCAGAGCCTCGGGGTGTTCCCTTATGAACGAGTCGATGTGGCGTATGCGCTTATCCTCGAGTATTTCGTCCACCGCGATGAGTATGCCTGTCTCCTCCACGTCGCCGAAGCCGTTGTTTATCGCCGTGCCGAAAAGTTTCATCGTCGGGCTGAGGTTCATGTATGCGTTGACGAGCGGCGGTATGTTGTAGCCCATTTTCCTGACCTCCCTGTTGAGAATCCTGTAGTCTGCCTTGAAGTTATTCTCGCAGAAGAGGGTCGCCAGTTCCGTCTCGTCAGTTTCGATAACGAGCGGTTTCATCGGTGTTATGAGATGTTCTTTGTCGCTGAAATGCTTCTTCAGGAAATACAGTATCATGTCCCTCCCGCGTCGTATGTATGATGGGTACATGGTCATCTTGCCGAAGAAATACCTCACGTCCGGCATAATCACCGTCAGTGCTCCGAGCCCGTCCCACAGGTTGTCGAGCGCGAAGATGCTCTTGCTGTTCCGCTGCACGTTCTGATATTCGAGCGACACGAACGACCGCCCCAGCTCGATTGTGTACGGCATGTATTCGTTTAGGAATCGGTCGGAGAAATGGAACATGTGGCTCGTTGCGAGCAGGGGCTGCCCGTCGCCGTCGAGCACCCAGTCGGTCCCGCACATGTATCGGTATCCCCCGATTATCTCCTCTGCCTCCGGGTTCCACACAATCAACTGCTTGTAACAGTTTTCGCAGGTGTCGAACTCGTCGACATCCATGCTTTTTCCCGTTCCCCCGCCAGCTTCCCGGAAAGCGATCTCGCGCAAACGCCCGATCTCCGTCATTGTGTTCGGTGAGTCGTGAGCCGTTATGATGTATATTTCATTATGGCTCTTGTTTGTCATTCTGAGTTGCCTGTCGTGCGTCAGCTCCGCCTTCAGTAGTTCGCGGCTCACAGGGCTGATGATGTCTTGCTCCATTTCCATTGAAAATTATTTCATAGCTCATATACGCGTTCATAGACGTATTTTGCCCATTCCATCGGTGTTTTTGACTTGTCGAAGGTCTGCCAGGGTATTGGCTTGCCAAACTTGACAAGGAATTTGCCATGGACGTTCTTGTACATCTCGTCAACGAGGAACAGCATCGCGATGTTTACTTTCTTCACATACTTGTCGCTGAAGTTGGCGAGGCGGTAGAAGAAGGCGGAGTTTTGCCCCCCGAAGTGTATCGGCACCACGTCGCGTTTGTATTCCACGCTCTTCGATATGAATGTCTTTTTCCACCTGAGATCCCTTATCTGCCCGTTTATCCTGCGCGAGCACAGCCCGGCGGGGAACATGAGTATGTGGTTGTCGCTGCTGAAGCCAGCCTCCACCATCTCCGGGAAGTTGCGGGCCTGGCTCCCGGTCTTGTTTATGGGTATGCACAGTGGCGCGAGTCCCGGCAGGTTCATCAGCAGGTCGTTGACGAGATAGCGGAAGCGGCCGTCGTATCTCCGCCCGATTATGGAGCCGAGCGCCACGCCGTCGATGCCCCCGAGTGGGTGGTTGCTGACGAAGGTGTAAAGTTTCCCGTCGTCTTTCGGTGGCAGGTTTTCCTCCCCTTCGGTCTCAAGGGTCATGTCAAGGTAGCGCACGACCGCATCAAGCCACGGCGTCCCGGTTAGCCCGCGGCTGTCCCAGAGGAATTTGTTCACCTCGTCCTGGTGAATGATTTTCCTCAACCACGAGACCAAAGGGCGTGGGACGAGTTTCGCTTTCGCTCCCATCTTGCCCTTTAGTATTTCACCTACGTCTATGGTTTTCTCTGTTACCTCTCCCATTTTCATAAAAACTATTTGCAAAAATACGTTTTTTTTTTGAACGGGCATTACTTTTGCAAGGGAAAAATGAAAAAAAAACATTAACTTAAAGGATATTTAATACTCATGCAAACAAACGGAGGCTGTTTTCAAACACACAAGCACGAGGCAAGCGTTTGTTAACAAATACTAAAATAAAAATATTTTATCACATTTGTGGCGGAAAGTGGCGGAAAGTGGAGTAAAATGTGTATCTTTGCCCCGAGGTAATTATAAATAAGAACGCATGAGATTTTTAGGCAACATAGAGGCAAAGGTCGACGCGAAGGGCAGAGCCTTCCTGCCGGCCGTTTTCCGCAGGGTGCTTCAGTCATCCGGCGATGAGAGCCTCGTCATGCGCATGGACCCTCACCAGAAGTGCATCGTGCTGTACCCCGAGAGCGTTTGGAACGCGGAGATGGATGCCATGGAAAGCCGCCTCGGGAGATGGGACAGGGCGGAGCAACAGATTTACCGCCAGTTCGTGTCGATGGTGGAAGTTGTGACACTTGACGGCAACGGCCGTTTCCTCGTGCCGAGGCGTTACCTGCAGATGGCAGGCATCAGCCAGAGCGTCAGGTTCATCGGCGTGCGCAACACCATCGAGATGTGGGACGTGGCAGAGCTTGAAAGTCAGTTCGTAGAGCCGGAGGAGTTCTCGCAACTGTTCGGCAAGATGATGTCAGGGAAGGAGATAAACGCTGCGGAATGACAGCCGGCAAGGCAGGTGCGGCAGGCAAGCGGCAATATACGCGCGCCACGCGTCGCCGGAGGGGAAAGAAACAGCGGACGACAATAAAAACAGCAACGCCGATGCGTAAAGAGAGGAAAGGCATAAATGAGGCATTCGCCGGAAAGGACAAGGCCGTCGTGCAGGCGTCAGGCTATCACACCCCCGTGCTGCTTGCCGAAAGCATTGACGGGCTGAACATACACCGGGGTGGCATCTATGTGGATGTGACTTTCGGCGGAGGAGGGCACAGCCGCGAGATACTGTCGCGCTTCACCGGGGGCGAGCACCTGTACGGCTTTGACCAGGATGCCGACGCGGAGAGGAACGCAGCGGGTCTCGACACGTCGCGGTTCACGTTCGTGAGAAGCAACTTCAGGTTTCTCAAGAACTGGATGAGATACTACGGGGTGGAGGCGATAGACGGCCTGATAGCCGACCTCGGCGTCTCGAGCCACCATTTCGACGACGAGACACGCGGCTTCTCGTTCCGCTTCGACTCGCCGCTCGACATGAGGATGAACAAGCGGGCAGGCAGGACAGCCGCCGACATAGTGAACAGCGCGGACGAGGAGGAACTCGCCGGCATTCTCCGCATATACGGCGAGATGAAGAACTCGCGGCGCATAGCGGCGGCGATAGCAAGCAGCCGCAGCCAGAGGCCAATAGAGACGACGGGCGACCTGCTGGAGGCAGCCGGGCCGGAGATGAGGAGAGAACGGGCGAGGAAAGACATGGCGCGGCTGTTTCAGGCGCTGCGCATCGAGGTGAACCACGAGATGGACGCGCTGAGGGACATGCTGAAGGCTGCCACCGAACTGATTGCGCCGGGCGGGCGGCTGTCGGTCATCACCTACCACTCGCTGGAGGACCGCATCGTGAAGAACGTTATGAAGACAGGCAACGCCGAGGGCAGGGTCAGGCAGGATTTCTTCGGGCGCACGGAAACGCCCTTCGCACTCGTCAACAACAAGGTGATAACGCCACGGGAAGAAGAGACCGAGCGCAACCCGCGCAGCAGAAGCGCGAAACTGAGAATTGCGGAAAAGATATGAGCAACGAAGACAAGGAGAGCAAAATCCTCGCGGAGGCCGTAGATGACACAGGCCATGCCGGGACGGAGGAGACGGAAATGACAGACGGCGGCACGCAGCATGGCGGGGCGCAGTCTGCCGTGGAAGGCGTGGACAGCCAGATGGAGGAAAACGTAAAGTGGGAAAAGGAAACGGAAGAGGAAGACAACGGGGAAAAGGACAAAGAAGAAAAGGAAAGGGAAAGGGAGAAGAAAGAAAAGGAAAAGGAGGAGGAGCAAGTGGAAGAACTTGCGCTGACGATACGCAAACAGGCGCGCGAGGACGAGGAGCCGCTGTCGAAAGTGCTGTCGCTGAGGAAAATCCTCGGAGGCGACTTCTTCACTGCCGACTTCATGAAACGCAACGTGGGGGTGATATTGCTCGTCGTAGCGTTCACGATGCTATATGTGGCCAACAGGTACAGCTGCCAGAGCAACCTTCTGGAGATTGACAGGCTGACAAAGGAGCTGCAGGACTCGAAATACAAGGCTCTGTCGTCGGCAAGCGAACTGACGGAGAAATGCCGCGAGACGAATGTCCTGGAGAGGCTGAAGAACAACAAGGACACGCTGCTCAAGCAATCCAGTCAGCCACCTTATATAATTAACGTAGAAAACAAATGAGCAAGTTCAACCATAAGAAAATACTGCCGCGCTACAAGATAATAGCATATCTCATAGTGCTGGCGAGCCTCGCCGTGATAGCCAAGGCGGCGTACATCGGCACGGTGAAGCGCGACTACTGGATGGCGGTGGCAGACAGGCTGAAGAAGGACAGCGTGGAGGTGAAGCCGGTGAGGGGGAACATACTGAGCAGCGACGGGCAGCTTATGGCGAGCTCGCTGCCCGAGTTCAAGCTATACATGGACTTCCAGGCAGGAGGGGAACACAAGGACTCGCTGCTCGTGGAGAACATGGACAGCATCTGCAACGGGCTGCACGAGATTTTCCCGGAGCAATCAGCCACGCAGTTCCGCAACGAACTGGAAAAAGGCAGGGCAAAGAAATCACGCCACTGGCCTATATGGAAATACCGCGTTGACTACAACACATACACACGGGTGGCAAGCCTGCCGGTGTTCCGCCTGCCGGGCAACAAGGGCGGTTTCCACAAGGAGGAGTTCAACGCGCGCCAGCACCCGTTCACGTCGCTCGCCTCGAGGACGGTGGGCGACCTCTACGGCGCCAAGGACTCGGCTCGCTTCGGGCTGGAACTGTCGTTCGACTCGGTCCTGCGCGGCGAGTCGGGGAAGATGCAGAAGCAGAAAGTGAAACGCCGCTTCATAGGGCTGATGCAGAAGGAGGCCATCGACGGCTCCGACATCGTGACCACGATTGACGTGCAGATGCAGGACATAGCCGAACGCGCGGTAATCGACGAGCTGAAAGAAATCAACGGACAGGTAGGCGTGGCGATTGTGATGGACGTGCCGACGGGCGACATAAAGGCAATAGTGAACATGACACGCTGCGCCGACGGACAGTACCGAGAGGTGAAGAACAACGCCGTGAGCGACTTGCTCGAGCCGGGGTCGGTTTTCAAAACGGCATCGGTGATGGTGGCACTCGACGACGGGCTGGTTGACACGACGAAACTGATAAACACCGGGAGTGGCATCGTTGACATGCACGGGGCAAAGATGAGAGACCACAACTGGCACAAGGGTGGCTACGGGACAATATCACTGGCGCGCGCCCTCGAGGTGAGCTCGAACATCGGCATCAGCCGCATGATCGACGGGTGCTACGGCAGCCGTCCGGAGAGATATGTCGAGGGCCCCGCCACGAATCAGGATGCCGAGGAAGAACGCCAGGGGGCAGTATGTCAACTGGAGCAAGACTGCCCTGCCGTGGATGAGCATCGGCTACGAGTCGCAGATACCGCCAATATCCACCCTGACATTCTACAATGCCATAGCCAACGGCGGCAAGATGATGCGCCCGAGGTTCGTCAAGCAGGTGGTGAAAGACGGCGAGGTGTTGGCGAACTACGACCCGGTTGTGCTGAAGCCGCAGATATGCGGCAGCGCCACGCTGGCAAAGATAAAGACAATGCTCGAGCATGTGGTGAGCCGTGGGACCGGAAAGTCAGCACGGTCGCAGTTGTTCAGCGTGGCAGGCAAGACCGGCACGGCGCAGATATCGCACGGCAAGTCGGGCTACAAGAGCGGCGGGATGAGATACCTGCTGAGTTTCGTGGGCTTCTTCCCGTCGGACCAGCCGAGGTACAGCTGCATCGTGTGCATACAGAAGAGCGGACATCCGGCGTCAGGAGGAATGAGCGCCAAGGTGTTCCATAAAATATCTGAAGGCGTGATGGCAAAGGACCTGAAACTCGACGCGAGCGACTCGAGGGACGCTATGTCTGTCCTGGTGCCTGACGTGAAGAACGGCAACATGCTCGCCGCACTGCTCGTGCTGGAGAAACTGGGCATAGCGGCGAACACCTCCTGGGACGGCAGCTACGCCAACGGCAACCCCATCTGGGGCAAGGCCACGCAACGGAACAACCGCATCGAAATGGTCGAGACGCCGAAGTACGGCAAGGACGTGGTGCCGGACGTTACCGGGATGGGGGCGCGCGACGCCGTCTTCATGCTCGAGAAACGCGGCCTGAGGGTTTCCATCTCGGGCAGGGGCAAGGTGATCTCGCAGAGCCTGCCAGTGGGACACAAGATAAGGAAAGGCGAGGCTTGTATGCTGCGGATGGGCTGAAAAGCCACACCCGCAAGCGCGGAATGACAGGATTTATCAAAAGAAGGAAAAAGAAAGGCATATATATGATACTCAGAGAGTTGCTAAGAGACATCAGGGACGCGGCCGTGAAGGGTGACGACGGCGTGGAGATTACCGGAGTGAACATCGACTCGCGGCGCATTGCCACGGGAAACTTGTTCGTGGCTATGAGGGGGACGCAGGTGGACGGACACAAATTCATAGCAAAGGCCGTGGAACAGGGAGCGGCGGCAGTGCTGTGCGAGGAAATGCCGGACACGCTCGCCGACGGCGTGACATACGTAAGGGTGGAGTCAACCGAGGATGCCGCTGGCCCCGTCGCAACCGCTTTCTACGGCAAGCCATCAGAAAAACTGAAACTGGTGGGCGTCACGGGAACCAACGGAAAGACCACCGTAGCCACATTATTATATAATATGTACCGCAAACTGGGATACAAGTGCGGACTGCTCTCCACCGTGTGCAACTACATCGAGGACGAGGCGGTGCCGGCAGACCACACCACCCCGGATCCCGTGGAACTGAACATGCTGCTCGCACGCATGGCAGATGCCGGCTGCCAGTATGTCTTCATGGAGTGCTCGAGCCACGCCATAGCGCAGAAACGCATAGGGGGGCTGAAGTTCGCAGTGGGCATCTTCACCAATCTCACGCGCGACCATCTCGACTATCACAAGACTTTCGAGAACTACCGGAACGCCAAAAAAGCGTTCTTCGACATGCTGCCCAAGGACAGTTTCGCGATAATCAACGCCGACGACAAGAACGGCAGCGTGATGGTCCAGAACACCAGGGCGAGGGTGAAGACATATTCCATGAGGCAGTTGGCAAATTTCCGCGCACGCATCATCGAGTGCCACTTCGAGGGGATGTATCTCGATATTGACGGGCATGAGGTCGGCGTGCAGTTCATAGGCAAAGGCTCGAGCCGGTTCGCTCGGCAGACGGTTTCACCGCCGTCATCGACTATGCCCACACCCCCGACGCACTCGCCAACGCGCTGAACGCCATCCACGAGGTGATGAACGGGCGCGGAAGGGTGATCACGGTGTGCGGCGCAGGCGGGAACCGCGACAAGGGCAAGCGGCCGCTGATGGCAAGCGAGGCGGCGGAACGAAGCGACCGCGTGATAATAACGAGCGACAACCCGCGCTTCGAGGACCCGCAGGACATCATCAACGACATGCTCGCGGGCCTCGACCGGCAGCAGATGAAGAAGACGGTGGCAATCGCCGACCGCCGCGAGGCAATACGCACGGCGTGCATGATGGCGCAGAAGGGTGACGTGATACTCATTGCCGGCAAGGGGCATGAGGACTACCAGGAGATAAGGGGAGTGAAACACCACTTCGATGACAAGGAGGTGGTGCGCGAGTTCATAAAGGAATAAAAAAAAGTCGGATTATGCTATACTATATATTCAGGTTTCTCGAACAGTTCGACATACCCGGGGCGCACCTGTGGTCGTATATTTCGTTCCGCGCCCTGCTCACGCTGATACTATCGCTGCTCATCTCGGCATGGTTCGGCGAGAAGTTCATAAAATGGATGAGGCGCAGGAAAATCGCCGAGACGCAGCGCGACGCCAGCATCGACCCGTTCGGCGTAGAGAAGAAGGGGGTGCCGACGATGGGCGGGATTATAATCATCGTTGCCATCATGGTGCCGGTCATACTGCTTGGGCGTATGCGCAACATATACCTCATACTGATGATGGTGACCACCGTCTGGCTCGGCTTCCTCGGCTTCATGGACGACTACATCAAGATATTCCGCAAGAACAAGGCCGGGCTGAAGGGCAAGTACAAGATTGTCGGGCAGGTGAGCATAGGGCTGATTGTCGGCCTCGTGCTGTGGGCAAGCCCCGACGCTAAGATACGCGAGAACATCGGTACGCAGAAGCAGGGTCAGGAACTTGTGGTGACGCACAAGTCGAAACTTGAGAAGTCGCTGATAACAACAATCCCGTTCGTCAAGAACCACAACCTTGACTACTCCAAGGTGATGGGCTTCATGGGCGAATACGCCACTGCCGCCGGATGGATACTGTTCGTTATAATGACCATAGTGGTGGTCACGGCAGTGAGCAACGGCGCCAACCTCAACGACGGCATGGACGGCATGTGCGCCGGCAACTCCGCCATCATCGGTGTCGCGCTGGGCATCTTCGCATACGTCAGCTCACACTTGGAGTATGCCTCCTACCTCAACATAATGTACATACCGGGGTCGCAGGAACTTGTGGTGTTCCTCTGCGCGTTCGTCGGCGCCATGATAGGCTTCCTGTGGTACAACGCCTTCCCGGCACAGGTTTTCATGGGAGACACCGGCTCGCTAACCATCGGCGGCATCATCGGCGTGTGCGCAGTGATAATACACAAGGAGCTGCTCGTGCCGATACTCTGCGGCATATTCCTCGTCGAGAGCCTCAGCGTGATGATACAGACGTTCTGGTTCAAGAGGATGAAGCGCAAGGGGCAGCGCGTCCGCGTGTTCCGCGCGACGCCGATACACGACAACTTCCGCAAACTCGACGAACAGCTGGACAAGACCAGCCGCTATGTGTTCCGCAACTGGCCCAGGCGGCAATTCCATGAGTCGAAGATAACGTTCCGCTTCTGGATAGCAACGATTATCCTCGCGGCGATAACAATAATAACACTGAAGATAAGATAAGCACGAGATGAAAGACGAGAAGAGGCGCATCGTGGCTCTCGGCGCGGGCGAAAGCGGCGCGGGGGCAGCGGTACTGGCCAAGAAAGAAGGGTTCGACGTGTTCGTGTCAGACATGGGCATGATAAAGGACCGCTACAAGAAGATGCTCGACAGCCACGGCATAGAATGGGAGGAAGGACATCACTCGGAGGACAAGATACTGTCTGCCTGCGAGGTGATAAAAAGCCCCGGCATCCCCGACGAGGCCCCGATGATAAGGAAAATCAAGGCAAAGGGCATACCCATAATCAGCGAGATTGAGTTTGCCGGACGCTACACCCACTCCAAGATGATTTGCATAACCGGCTCGAACGGCAAGACCACGACGACGTCACTGATATACCACATATTCAAGACGGCCGGATATGACGCAGGGCTGGCCGGCAACATCGGCAACTCACTGGCGCTGCAGGTGGCTGAAGACCCGCACGAGTACTACATAATAGAACTCAGCTCGTTCCAGCTCGACAACATGTATGACTTCCGGGCGAACATCGCGGTGCTGCTGAACATCACCCCAGACCATCTCGACCGCTACAACAACTGTATGCAGAACTACGTCGACGCCAAGATGAGGATATTGCGGAACCAGACCTCCGACGACGCCTTCATTTACTGGAACGACGACCCGGTGATAAAGCGCGAGCTCAGCAAATATGACATAAAGGCCGTGTGCCTGCCTTTCTCGGAACTGAAGGAGAAGGGATCAATAGCATACATCGAGGAAGGCATGTACAAACTGGAGAAGCCGGTGCCGTTCAACATGGAGCAGGAGTATCTCTCGCTCACCGGAAAGCACAACCTCTACAACTCGCTCGCGGCAGGACTGGCGTCGGCGGTGGCTGGCATCAGGAAGGACGTGATACGCAAGAGCCTCGGCGACTTCCCCGGCGTAGAGCACCGGCTGGAGAAGGTGACGCGCGTGGCAGGAGTGGAATATGTCAACGACTCGAAGGCGACAAACGTCGACGCGTGCTGGTACGCGCTCGAGAGCATGAAGAACCCGACAATACTCATATTGGGAGGAAAGGACAAGGGAAACGACTACGGGCCGATAAAGGAACTCGTCAGGGAGAAGTGCGCGGGGCTGGTGTATCTCGGCGCGGACAACAGCAAGCTGCACGACAACTTCGACCAGCTGGGCATCCCGGTGCGCGACACACACTCGATGAAGGACTGCGTGCAGGCCTGCTACGAGATGTCAGAGCCGGGGATGACCGTGCTGCTGTCGCCGTGCTGCGCAAGCTTCGACCTGTTCAGGAACATGGAAGACCGGGGAAACCAGTTCAAGCAACTCGTGCGCGCGCTCTGAGAGCCTGGCGGCGGCGGAAGGGATGCGGTGAAACAATGCCCACGGCACCAATAAAGCAAAACGGACATGGAAGATGAAATAAAGAAAAAGAAGGGGAGAATGAAGGGAGACACCATTATATGGGCCGTCTTCTTCTTCCTGTGCATTGTGAGCATCGTCGAGGTGTTCAGTGCGACGAGCGAGCTGACCAGCAACACCAGTTACGTCGGGCCGGTTCTCAAGCACTCCATGCTGCTCGCCGTGGGAGTGGTGCTCCTCGTGATAACCATGAACATCGACTGCCGCTATTTCAAGATAATAACCCCATTCGCGCTGCTCCTGTCGTTCATAATGCTGGTCATAACAAGCATCGCGGGCGGCGAGGTGAACGGCGCGGCGCGGTGGTTCGACATCGGCGGGGTGCAGTTCCAGCCGTCGGAGTTTGCCAAGGGAGCCGTGATACTCGCCGAGGTGATGATACTCAGCGCGCTGCAGGACGGCGACACCGTTGACAAACGGGCGTTCAAGTACATCCTGTGGGTGGCAACGCCGTTCGTGATACTTATCTTTCGCGAGAACTTCTCCACCGCAGCACTGCTCGCACTGGTGGTGATAATGATGATGTTCATCGGCCGCGTGCCTATGAAACAGATTGGCAAGCTGCTCGGCGTGATAATGCTCACGGGCATGCTTGGCTTCGCCGCGATATGGGCCCTTGGCGCGGGAGCCGACGAAGACGCGCCCGCAAATAACGACCCACGCGTGAGAACGGAGACCGTGAACAACGTGGAGAAGAAAAACGGCGGCATACTGCACCGCTTCGGGACGTGGAAAAGCCGCATCAGGAAATTCGCCGACCACAAGGAGGTGCCGCCGTCACAGTTCGACCTTGACAAGGACGGACAGGTGGCACACGCCAACATAGCCATAGCATCGAGCAACCTCGTGGGCAAGGGACCGGGCAACTCGGTGCAGCGCGACTGGCTGCCGCAGGCATTCAGCGACTTCATCTACGCCATCATCATCGAGGAGATGGGACTGTGGGGAGCCGTGGGCGTATGCCTGCTCTACCTGATACTGCTCTTCCGCACCGCCAAGATCGCAAACCAATGCGCCTACTCGTTCCCGGCGCTGCTCATTATGGGGCTCGCGCTGCTCATGGTGACGCAGGCCATATTCAACATGATGGTGGCAGTGGGGCTTGCGCCGGTTACGGGACAGCCGCTGCCGCTGATAAGCAAGGGCGGCACATCAACCATAATAAACTGCATTTACATCGGCGTGATTATGAGCGTGAGCTGCAAGGCAAAGAAGAGAGAGGAATGCTGCAAGGTGAAAACGGCAGGCTGCGATGAATGAAAGCGACCCGCTAAAAATGACATATATATATGGACGAAGAACTTAGAATAATAATCAGCGGAGGCGGAACGGGGGGACACATCTTCCCGGCCGTGTCAATCGCAAACGCCATACGGCGCAAGCGTCCCGGAGCAAAAATCCTGTTCGTGGGAGCAGAGGGGCGCATGGAGATGCAGAGAGTGCCGGCGGCAGGCTACGAGATAAAGGGGCTGCCGATATGCGGCTTCGACCGAAAGAACATGCTGCGCAACGTCAAGGTGCTGTTCAAGATATGGAAGAGCCAACGCATGGCGAAACAGATAATCAGGCAGTTCCGCCCCATGGCCGCCGTGGGCGTGGGCGGATATGCCAGCGGCCCGACACTCAACAAATGCGCGGCGATGGGCATACCGTGCCTCATACAGGAGCAGAACTCTTACGCCGGCGTGACAAACAAACTGCTCGCGAGGAAAGCCGACAAGATATGCGTGGCATACGAGGGCATGGAGCGCTTCTTCCCCGCCGCGAAGATAATGGTGACGGGAAACCCCGTGCGCCAGCAACTGCTCGACTGCAAGCTCACGAGGGAGGAGGCAATAGCCAAGATGGGGCTCAAGCCGGAACAACCCGTGGTGCTGATAATAGGGGGAAGCCTCGGGGCAAGGACAATCAATGAGAGCGTCCTCGCGAACCTCGGCGTGATTGCGGAAAGCGGCATACAGTTCGTGTGGCAGACAGGCAGCTTCTACCACGACGAGATAAAGAGGACCCTCGACGAGAAGGGGTGTCCCGCCAACCTGAAGCCCACGGACTTCATCAGCAGCATGGACGTGGCTTACCGCGCCGCCGACCTCGTCATCAGCCGCGCCGGGGCGAGCAGCATAAGCGAACTGTGCCTGCTCGGCAAGCCGTCGATACTCGTGCCATCGCCAAACGTCGCCGAGGATCACCAGACGCACAACGCGATGGCTCTCGTCAACAAGCAGGCCGCCATGATGGTCAGGGACGACGAGGCACGGCAGGAACTCATACCGCTGGCAGTGGAGACACTGACCGGCGCGGACCGCAAATACGTGACACTGGGGGAGAACGCCGCAAAGATGGCTCTGCCCAACTCTGCCGACATCATTGCCGACGAGGTGATAAAACTTGCATCAGGGAAATAAGACATGACGACAAAAGACATAAAATCGGTATATTTCATCGGTGCCGGAGGCATCGGGATGAGCGCCTTGGCACGCTATTTCGCAAGCCGTGGGGTCGTTGTGGCCGGCTACGACAGGACACCGTCGGCACTGACGGCGCAACTGGAAAGAGAGGGAATACTGCTGCACTACGATGAGGACGTGGAGCAGATACCTCATGCCTGCCGCAACAGGGAGACGACACTCGTGGTGTTCACGCCAGCAATACCCGATAGACACCGCGAGCTCGTGTTCTTCCGCGAGAACAACTTCACCGTGATGAAACGCGCGCAGGTGCTCGGCATACTGACGGAGACGCACCGGGGACTGTGCTTCGCCGGGACGCACGGCAAGACAACGACATCCGCGATGTGCGCACACATCATGCACCAGAGCCAGACCGACTGCAACGCATTCCTCGGGGGAATATCGAAAAACTACTCTACAAACTACATCCTAAGCAAGCATAGCGACTATGTGGTCATCGAGGCAGACGAGTTCGACCGCTCGTTCCACTGGCTGAGGCCGTGGATGAGCGTGATAACGAGCACCGACGCAGACCACCTCGACATCTACGGCACGAAGGAGGCCTACCTCGAAAGTTTCCGGCACTACACCACGCTGATAAAGCCAGGTGGCGCACTGATAATACACCAGGGACTGGAGATGAGGCCGGAGACCGCCGAAAGCGTGCGGGTGTATGACTACAGCCGGGACGGGGGCGACTTCCACGCAGAGAACATACGCATCAGCGACGGGGAAATCACGTTCGACTTCATATCGCCACTGGAGTGCGTCAGGGACGTGCGCCTCGGGCAGCCGGTGCCGATAAACATCGAGAACGGGGTGGCGGCGATGGCAATGGCGCAGCTCAACGGATGCACGGCCGAGGAACTGCGCTACGGCATGAGCACTTACAAGGGTGTTGACAGGCGGTTCGACTTCAAGATAAAGAACAGACGCATCGTGCTACTGAGCGACTACGCACACCACCCGAAGGAAATACTGCAAAGCGCGAGAAGCATAAGGCAACTGTACAGCGAACGCCGCATCACGGCGATATTCCAGCCGCACCTGTTCACCCGCACGCGCGACTTCCACAAGGAGTTCGCCGATGCGCTGAGCCTGCTCGACGAGGTTGTGCTGACCGAGATTTACCCCGCGAGGGAACTGCCCATCAAGGGGGTATCGTCAAGACTTATATACGACGACCTCGCCGCAGGGGTCGAGAAGCACCTCATCAGCAAGGACAGCGTGCTGGAGTTCGTCCGCCAGCACGACTTCGAGGTGCTTATTGTGCTCGGGGCAGGCGACATCGACAACCTGGTGCCGGAGATTGAGAAAATACTGCGGGAGAAATACGGCGCGCCAGGCGACAAAAGGCCATGAGACAACGGCAGGGGACGCACGACGACGACGCCTGCAACATAACAGCAAGAAGGGAAAATGATTCACATCAACTGGAAAAAAACCGCCATCGCAACCATAGATGCACTGCTCGCAGTGTATCTCGCACTTGCCGTAACCTCGTTCAACAAGCCGGACAGGACAGGCGTGGTGTGCCGCAGGTGCAACATCACGATAGCAGACGACAACACGAACGGCTTCCTGAAGGCGGATGATGTGACACGGATTCTGAAATCGTCGGGGCTGATGCCGACAAACAAGCAAGCCGGCAAGATAAGCACGCGCAACATAGAGGAGAAACTGAAAAGCATGGCTTTCGTAAAGACGGCACAGTGCTTCATGGCGGAAAACGGCGACGTGACAATAAACATCACGCAGAGGCTTCCGCTGCTGAGGATAAAGAGCGAGACGGGAGATGACTACTACATCGACGAGCGCGGAGGGGTGATGCCAAACTCGAACTATGTCTCAGACCTCATCATCGCCACAGGACGGATAAACAGGCGGTATGCCACGGAGTACCTCATGCCGTTGGCAGGGGCAATCATGGGCAACGAACTGTGGAACAACCTGTTCGAGCAGATACACGTCACCGAGGAAATGGGCATCGAACTGGTGCCGAGGGTGGGCGACCACATAGTGTTCATCGGCAGCCTGCCGACAGCCAGGACAGCGGCAGAGCGCGCCTTGGCGATAAACAAGATGCTCGGGACGAAACTGACAAGACTTGAGAAATTCTACCGCCACGGACTGAGCAAGACTGGGTGGAACAGGTATGACTACATCAACCTCGAGTTCGACAACCAGATAATATGCCACAAACGGCGACAGGCACGCAACACGGCGACAGAAAGCACGGACAACACGGGCGTCGCCCCAGCGGAAGCGGAAACCACCGCACCGCAGAAGAAAGAACCGGAAGCAGCGGCAAAGGCAGCGAAGAAGGAGGAGGCAGCGCGGAAGGAGAATAAGCGGACAGAGAAGACGGAGAAGAGAAAGGACACGAAAGGAAAGGACAGCAAGCCACGGGAAAAGGAAAAAGCCGCGGGCAGCAAGAACAAAGCAAAAGGAAAAACAAAATAAATTGATAATGGTATGGCAGCAAGTGAATTTATCGTAGCAATCGAATTGGGGTCGTCAAAGATCACCGGCATCGCCGGAAAGAAGAATCTCGACGGCAGCATATCCGTACTCGCCTTGGTGAAGGAAGACTCCGCGTCGTTCATTCACAAGGGAGTGGTGTATAACATGGACAAGACGGCACAGTGCGTAGCAGAAATCGTGAAGAAACTATCCGCCACACTGAAGCGGGGAATAACCCATGTCTATGTTGGAGTGGGCGGGCAGTCCATAAGGAGCGTGAAGAACAACATCATAAAGACACTCCCACCGGACACCATCGTAACGCAGGCGATGGTGAACGAACTGATGGACGCCAACCGCAACATGAGCTACCAGGACCAGGAGATACTCGACGCGGCAACGCAGGAATACATGGTTGACAACCAAATGCAGCTCGACCCGGTGGGCATACAGTGCGAGCGACTGGAGGGGAATTTCCTGAACATCCTGTGGAGATATGACTTCTACCGCCGGCTGAACAAGTGCTTCGACATGGCAGGCGTGGCAATCGCCGAGATGTACCTCGCACCGCTGGCTCTCGCCGATGCCGTGCTGACCGACGCGGAGAAGCGGTCGGGCTGCGTGCTGGTGGACCTCGGGGCAGACACCACGACAGTGTCTGTATACTACAAGAACATACTGAGGCATCTTGCCGTAATCCCGCTCGGCGGCAGCAACATCACCAAGGACATCACGTCGCTGCAGGTGGAGGAGGACGTGGCAGAGAAACTGAAATTAGACCACGCTTCGGCCTTCACCGAGAACGGCGACATCGACCCGAACACCAATTACGACCTCGATGCGGACAGGAAGGTCGATCAGCGCAAGTTCGTTGACATAGTGGAGGGAAGACTCAACGAGATAATAGAGAACGTGTGGTACCAGGTGCCAATGGAATACGCCAACAGACTGCTCGGGGGCATCATAATAACCGGCGGCTGCGTCAACATGCCGGGAATAGAGAGGGCATTCGTCAACTACACAAACATTGACAAGATACGCACGGCGAAGTTCGTCAACCTTTCAATAAAATCAAAGGAAACGCTCATCACATCGCACAACGCAATGATGAACACCATACTCGGCCTGCTGGCAAAGGGCGACATGAACTGCGCCGGCAACGAAATAGACCCGGAAAAGGGACTTTTCGACGACAGCAACACGGCGACAGCCACACCACCGAAAATGCAACGCGAACCGCGCCAGCCAGGGGAACTCGCCGAGGGAGTCGTGCAGACAGAAGAGGAGAAGGAAAAAGCAAGGAAAATGCGCGAGATGCAGGAGGAGGAAGAGAGGCACAAGCGCGAGGAAGAGGAACGCCTGAAAAATGAAGAGGAGAAGAAGAAAAAAGGAATCGGAGGGATAAAGAACCTATTTACGAAGACAAAGACAATCGTCAAGAGCCTGCTCTCGGATGAGGACGAGCAGGAGTGAGAGCTGGAAAACGTGACAAGGAAGATATTCGGTTAGTATAAAATCTAAAAAAATGAATGACATGGAAGACCACAAGATACTGGATTTCGGAGACAACGAGAAAAACAACAGCATAATAAAGGTGATTGGCGTGGGCGGAGGAGGCGGCAACGCCGTCAACCACATGTACCGCGAGGGAATACACGACGTGACATTCGTGCTGTGCAACACCGACCGCCAGGCCCTCAACGACTCGCCGGTGCCGGTGCACCTGCAGCTCGGCAAGGAGGGCCTCGGAGCAGGAAACAAGCCGGAGAAGGCAAGGGTGGCTGCAGAGGAGAGCATAAACGACGTGAAGAACATGCTCGACGACGGGACGAGGATGGCCTTCATCACCGCAGGAATGGGCGGAGGAACGGGAACGGGAGCGGCACCGGTCATAGCACGCACGAGCAAGGAACTGGGAATACTCACAGTGGGCATCGTCACGATACCGTTCCGCTTCGAGGGCGACATGAAGATTGACCAGGCACTTGACGGCGTGGAGGAGATGGCAAAGCACGTCGACGCGCTGCTCGTGATAAACAACGAGCGCCTGCGCGAGATATATCCGGGACTGACAGTGCTCGACGCCTTCGCAAAGGCCGACGACACACTGAGCGTCGCGGCAAAGTCGATAGCGGAGATAATAACCACACACGGACTGATGAACCTCGACTTCAACGACGTGAAGACGGTGCTGAAAGACGGGGGTGTGGCAATAATGTCAACAGGATACGGCGAGGGCGAGGGACGCGTCAAGATGGCAATAGAGGACGCGCTGAACTCACCGCTGCTCAACGACAACGACGTGTTCAACTCGAAGAAAATACTGCTGTCAATATCATTCAGCCCAGACAAGCAGAGCAACGCGAGCCTAACGATGGAGGAGATGAACGACGTGAACGAGTTCATGGCGCGCTTCCAGACGGGCTTCGAACTGAAATGGGGCCTCGCTACCGACCCGGAACTGGGGGCAAAGGTGAAGGTGACAATACTCGCAACGGGCTTCGGCATAAAAAACGTCGACGGAATGGACGCGCACTTCAGGAAACGCACAATGGAGGAACAAAACCGCATCGCAGAGGAAGAGGAGAGAAACACCAAACTGCAGATCAGGCGGGACACATACTACGGCAAGGACGGGAATACAACACAGTACAAGCGCCGCCCGCACATATTCATCTTCCAGCCAGAGGACCTTGACAACGACAACGTCATTTCCGCCGTGGAGCAGACACCGACATACAAGCGCACGAAGCAAATCCTGGAGAACATACGCTCGCAGGCTGCCGGCGTGAAAAGCGAAACGGACGAGGGCGACGACCAGAAGGTTGACATGACAGGCAAAATAGTTTTCCAATAAAAATCAAAAATATGTTATTCGACAAAATCAGTGAAGACATCAAGGCCGCAATGAAGGCGCGCGACAAGGTGCGGCTCGAGACCCTGCGCAACATAAAGAAAGTGTTCCTCGAGGCAAAGACGGCGCCAGGGGCAGGCGACACCCTCGCCGACGCGGACGCCCTGAGGATAATAGCGAAACTCGCCAAGCAGGGCAAGGAAACCGCCGAAACGTACAACGCCGCAGGGCGCGGGGACCTCGCCGGCGCGGAACTGGCGCAGGTGGAGGTGATGGAGGAGTACCTGCCCAAGCAACTCTCCGACGAGGAAATAGGGAAAGAGGTGAAGGAGATAATCGCACAGACCGGCGCGTCGTCGCTGAAGGACATGGGCAAGGTGATGGGCGTGGCAAGCAGGCAGATGGCGGGACGCGCCGAGGGCGGCAGGATCTCGGCCATCGTGCGGAGCCTGCTGGCATGAAGCAGCCTCCTTGCCTCAAGGCAATGCATTCCCAAAACGGCATCGGGGATTTCCCCGCTTGCGTGGAACGGCTTCCCGTTACAAGGCGATCCGTAAAGTAAAACCGCCCAATTTACCCGGCGAAAAGTTTTGTCATTTACGGGAAAAACAACAATATGGATTATTATGAAACAAGGTTGCACACAAGAACGCCAGGTAGTTGAGGCAATGAAAAAAGCTGGTGGCTTTGCAACACTGCGCAGGCTTAACGAAGTAGTCGACTTTTCTGCGTGGAGAACAAAGACCCCGGAGGCAACGGTGAGGCGCATAGTTCAGGAAAGCAAAGAGTTCTTCCGGATACAACCAGGCCTGTGGGCTTTGGAAAGTTGCCGCAAAACCGTACTCGGAAGGTTTAACCTGAAGGGTGGTGACAAACACAGCGAGGAGCAATTCAGCCACGGCTATTACCAGGGATTGCTGGTCGAGATTGGCAAGTACAGCAACAAGTCCACGTATGTTCCTGCACAAGACAAGGGCAGGATGTTTATAGACGCTCGTTTGGGTGATGTCGCAGATACAACCGTGCTGCCCAGTTTCACTTACGAAAAACTGTTGAGAAAAGCAAGGACCGTTGACGTTATATGGTTTAATGAGCGTGGCATGCCAACGGATTTCTATGAAGTGGAGCATACGACAGACATTAAAAATTCGCTCTCGAAGTTCTATGAGTTGCAAGACTTCTTCGCAAGGTTTTATATCGTCGCGGACATCAGACGGCGAAAAGAATTCGATGAAAAGGTCGATGTTTCCATGCTTTCCCCGATAGTGAAGCGTGTGAAGTTTTTAAGTTACGGACAAGTGGCATCAATGTATACAGGACTAAAAAACATAGATGAGGCTAGATGGCCTTGAATTAGTGCGGAAAGGTTAGCCGGGCAGGCTCATTTCCACAGTTCGCGCAGCACGGCGAGCGACCGCATCTCGGGGAAACCGTCAACGTGGAGGCGGTAGTACCTTAGTATGCCTTCGGCTATGCGGTTGCGGTCGTCGTGCGACATGGCGAACAGGCGCATCGTTGCATAGTCCATGCGGACAAGGCGGTGCAGGCGTGCGGCGTCTTCGGGCGAGAGGCAGTCGGGATGACACGGCACGTCGCTGGTGAACACTGCATCGCGCAGGTCGAACAGGTCGCCATCGCGGTAGTCGTCCACGTTGGGATAGAAGCCGATGAAACGCGCGACGTGCATCATGAATACGAGATGGAAACTGGCATACGGCGGGAGGCAACCGTCGAGCCATGATATGCTTTTCTCAACATAGTCGAAGAGCGCCTCGTTGCGCTGCTCGCCCCGGGTGGCATGGTAGAGGAACTCGGCAAGGAACAGTGCTATCGACATCTTGCCGGGCGAGAACGGTATGGAGGCGAACGGGTGCGGCATGCGCATGTCGCGGATACGCTGAAGCCGTGCGCCAGGGCGCACGCTGAGCTCCGCGTCGAGCAGCGTGAGCGGCTGCAGCGCCTGCAACTGCACCCTGCCCTTCCGTGTCCTCGGCACAGAGACGATGCACGCCGTGCGCCCCGTGGCGCGGCACAGAAGGTCAACGATTACCTTGCTGTCGCCGTATTTCAGCGTGTGCAGCACAATGGCCCTGGTCTTCTCATTCATAATACGGAATGCAAAATTACTAATAATAAACAAAAAAAGCAATCAAAACGAAAAAACATTGTGCAAAATTTGCGAGGGACGAATAAAATGAGTACCTTTGCATCCGCTAAAAGTGACGGTCCCTTCGTCTATCGGTTAGGACGAGAGATTTTCATTCTCTAAAGAGGAGTTCGACTCTCCTAGGGACTACCAGGAATATTCTGTCATCTGCGCAGCGATGCGGTAGCCATGCTTCCACGCCACCAGGCGGGGTGCGGGGCGAAACGGTGGCAGAGGATTTTCAAACTGCGGGAAACCGCAAAAATCCGCCCAGGGCAGCCGTAGTGGCGCAAGACCCAAAGGCTATCAAAAAAACTTTCAAAACAACAAAAGAAATGGCAAACCACAAGTCGGCAGAGAAAAGAATTCGTCAGACAAAGACACGCACTCTGCACAACAAGTACTACGCTAAGACAATGCGCAACGCCGTGCGCAAGCTGCGCGCGATGACAGACAAGGACGAGGCACTGAAGCAGTTCCCCTACGTTCAGAAGTTGATTGACAAACTGGCAACGAAGCACATTATTCACAAGAATAAGGCTGCGAACCTGAAGTCAGGTCTCATCAAGCATATCAACGGATTGGATTAAAAGGCAAAATAATAAATAAATTTTTCATAGGATTAGACTGGGACCATTGCCCGTGAGGGTAGTGGTCTTTTTATTTTATTATTTTTAGCAATTCGCATTTCGTAGTTCGGACATAATTTGCTAACTTTGCAAACTATAATATAAATACATAGAATGGCAGAAAATCATAATGACCGGAACAACTATTCCGCCAGCAACATTCAGGTCCTGGAGGGACTCGAGGCTGTGCGCAAGCGTCCGGCAATGTATATCGGAGACATATCGGAAAAGGGACTGCACCATCTGGTGAACGAGACAGTGGACAACTCCATCGACGAGGCGATGGCTGGGTTCTGCACGCACATAGAGGTGACGATAAACGAGGACAACTCGATAACCGTGCAGGACAACGGCCGCGGAATACCGGTCGACGAGCACGAGAAACTGCACAAGTCGGCACTCGAGGTGGTGATGACCGTGCTGCACGCCGGAGGAAAGTTCGACAAAGGCTCATACAAGGTGAGCGGAGGACTCCACGGAGTGGGCGTGAGCTGCGTGAACGCCCTGTCGGGACACATGATGTCGCAGGTGTTCCGCAACGGAAAGATATACCAGCAGGAGTACAGAAAGGGCAAACCGATGTATCCGGTGAAGGTGGTCGGCGAGACCGACAAGACCGGCACGCGGCAGCAGTTCTGGCCAGACCCGACGATATTCACGACGACGACATACAAATATGACATAATCGCCAAGCGTATGCGCGAGCTGGCATACCTCAACGCCGGCATAACAATCACCCTGACAGACCTGCGCCCGGACGAGGACGGCAAAACGAAGCAAGAGGTGTTCCACGCGAAAGACGGGCTGAAGGAGTTCGTCAGATACGTTGACCGCCACAGGACACACCTGTTCGACGACGTGATCTACCTGAAAACCGAGAAACAGGGCATACCGATAGAGGTGGCTGTGATGTACAACACCGACTACAACGAGAACATACACTCATACGTAAACAACATAAACACAATCGAGGGAGGCACACACCTCACCGGCTTCCGCATGGCGCTGACACGCACGCTGAAGTCATACGCCGACGCAGAGCCACAGATAGCGAAGCAGATCGAGAAGGCAAAGATTGAGATCGCGGGCGAGGACTTCCGCGAAGGACTCACGGCCGTGATTTCCATCAAGGTGGCAGAGCCGCAGTTTGAGGGACAGACAAAGACGAAACTCGGGAACTCGGAGGTGTCAGGAGCAGTGCAGCAGGCCGTGGGCGAGGCACTGGCAAACTACCTCGAGGAACACCCGAAAGAGGCGAAACTGATTTGCGACAAGGTCGTGCTGGCGGCAACGGCGCGCATAGCGGCACGCAAGGCAAGGGAGAGCGTGCAGCGAAAGAACCCCATGACGGGCGGTGGACTGCCCGGGAAACTGGCCGACTGCTCGAACAAAGACCCCAAGACGAGCGAGATATTCCTCGTGGAGGGCGACTCCGCAGGCGGATCGGCAAAACAGGGACGCGACCGCTACACACAGGCAATACTGCCGCTGCGCGGAAAGATACTCAACGTGGAGAAGGTGCAGTGGCACAAAGTGTTCGAGGCAGAGTCGGTGATGAACATAATACAGAGCATCGGGGTGCGCTTCGGAGTTGACGGCGAGGACGACAAGGAGGCCAACATCGACAAACTGCGCTACGACAAAATAATAATAATGACCGATGCCGACGTCGATGGCTCGCACATCGACACGCTGATAATGACACTCTTCTACCGTTTCATGCCGCGCGTGATACAGGAGGGACACCTGTATATAGCAACGCCGCCGCTGTACAAATGCACGTTCAAGAAAGTGAGCGAGTACTGCTACACCGAACAACAGAGGCAGCAGTTCATCGACAGGTATGTCGCCGGCGACGAGAACAGCAGCCAGCTTCACACGCAGCGGTACAAGGGTCTGGGAGAGATGAACCCCGAGCAACTGTGGGAAACCACGATGGACCCGAAGACAAGACTGCTGAAACAGGTCACCGTGGAAGACGCGGCGGCGGCAGACGAGGTGTTCTCGATGCTGATGGGCGACGACGTGGAGCCACGGCGGCTTTTCATAGAGAAGAACGCCACATACGCCAACATCGACGCATGAACGACATGACACAACGACATGAATATGGAAAAACTGAACATCAACGAGATAACGATAAAGAGCGTGAGGGCTTTGCACGACGGATGCCACATAGACGACGAGCTGCTGCTCATCGACGACATTGAGGAACTGCCGCTGCCGGACGGCCCGCGCAGGATGAAGTGCATGATGATGGGCATATTCACGCAGGGATACGCGCGCTACAGCCTTGACACGAAGGAACATATCGTGAATGCAGGCGACATGATAATCATAAACGAGGGAAACGTGATAGCCGACTACACGCTGTCCGATGACAGCAAGGGCATCTGCATACTGATTTCCAACGAATTCCTGTGCGAGACGATAAAGGGCATGCACGAACTGTCACAACTGTTCCTGTTCAGCCGCACACACCCGGTTTTCGCACTCACGCAAAAGGAGATAACGGCAATAAAGGCATACTACAAAGCCATAGAAATAAAGATTGGTGACAAGGACCACCATTTCAGGACGGATGTCGTGAGGTCGATGATGATGACAATGATATACGACGTCAGCAACGTGATATACCGCCTGCAGGCGGCAAGCAGCAGGCGCCAGACACGCGCGGAGGCCATATTCACATCGTTCATAAAACTTGTGGAGGACAATTTCCGGAAAGAGAGACGCGTGGGATGGTATGCCGAACAGCTGTGCATAACACCGAAATACCTTTCAGAGACAGTGAAGACGGTGAGCAAGCGCACACCGATAGCGTGGATTGACAACTACGTAACGCTCGAGATACGCGTGATGCTGAAGAACACCAACATGAGCATAAAGGAGATTTCGCAGTACCTGCATTTCCCCAACCAGTCGTTCCTGGGCAAATTCTTCAAGGAACGCGTCGGCGTCTCGCCATCAAGGTACAGGAGACTATGACGCCGTCCTCATTTCCGGCGGGTCAATCTGTGCGGCAACGCTCTCCAGTTCATGGTACCACACTTCGCCGAACTGCCTTACAAGCGGGCCGCGAAGGAAAGAGTAGACGGGAATGTTGAGCAGCCTGCCCTTCTCCCGCGCACTCTCGCAGACATCCCAGCGGTCATAGTTCAAGGCGACGACCCCATCGCCGAATGTCTTCATGCGGATTGGGTAGAGAGCGCAGCTGGCGGGCTTGCAGAACGAGGACTGTCCGCAGCGATAGGCCTTCTCCAGGCGGCACAGGCAGCAGCCGCTCACCTTCGTGCCGTCAACATCAATGTCATCATAGCAGGTGAACACGCAGTCGCGCCCCTCAACGATGCTCGTCACGAGCTCGCCTTCCATGTCAGTGCAGGCCACGCCCTGGTCAACGATCACTTCCTGCGCCTTCTCCGAGAGGTCATCGAAAACGGCATCAAGCATGTTCTCAATCTCCATCACCTCATCCATTGTCACCGGCGCGCCGGCATCGCCTTCCACGCAGCACTGACCCCTGCATTTGCCAAGATCGCAGCAGAACCGCTCAAAGATTATGTCACTTGACACCAGCACCCCCGAAATGTCGAGAATGCCGGCATATCTATTGTCTTTCATAACGCTTTACCCAATTGTTGCCATGTATGCACTTCACACACCCTCGTCCCTCCGGCGGACAGAGGATGCCGTCACCAGATTATTTCACTGTATCCATTTTTGCGCAGGTACTCGTTGCAGCGCGAGAAATGACGGTTGCCGAACCATCCGCCACGGTTTGCACTGAGCGGCGAAGGGTGGGCACACTGCAGCACAAGGTTGTCGCGCCCGTCAATGAGCTTCGCCTTGCTGCGGGCAAAGCCGCCCCACAGCATATACACCACATGCCGGCGGCCGCGCGACAGCGCGCGGATGCAGGCGTCGGTGAACTCCTCCCAGCCATGCCTCTGGTGCGAGGCCGCCTGATGGGCGCGCACCGTCAGGGTGGCGTTGAGCAACAGCACGCCCTGACAGGCCCACCGCCGCAGGCTGCCGTTTGCCGGCATCGGGGAGCCGAGGTCGCTCGCAATCTCCTTGAAGATGTTGACAAGCGACGGCGGCGGCACTACACCTTCCTTTACCGAGAAGCACAGGCCTTCTGCCTGTCCCGGCTCGTGGTACGGGTCCTGCCCTATTATCACGACCTTCACCTTGTCGAACGGGCACAGGTTGAAGGCATTGAATATCTCGCGTCCGGGAGGATAGCAGGCCGTGCCGGCATATTCCCTGCGCACGAAATCCACGAGAGAGGCGAAATACGGCTTGTCAAACTCTTCCCCGATATGGGCAGCCCACGATGGTTCTATCCTTACGTCCATTGGTTGTTGTTGTTTTTAACCCAAATCGGTCATTACAACACAGATTTTTCAATTTCATCCTGGAAACCTGTTCCCCGGCTGCTTGCAGTCGCTTGCCGGCATCTTGCCCGTTGTTT
>QWCB01001069.1_pt1 | contig 49016 bp, 39 predicted proteins | sample 1972511 | NCBI WGS metagenome assembly QWCB01 (sample SAMN09866719, study PRJNA288562) | Human gut metagenome isolate term5_stool, whole genome shotgun sequencing... | isolation source: gut | host: Homo sapiens | place: USA: California | reverse complement strand
GCCGCGGTGGGTCACTAGCGGGCGGCCGGAGGCGTGGGCGTGGGGCGTGCGGGCGGTACGGCTCGGCGTGGCGGTGGCGGCGTGCGCGGGGATATAGCGAGGGAGAGGAGATGCGCTGCGGTAGCGGAGACTGCACGAAGAGGAGAGGGGCTAAAAAACAGGCGAAATGAAGAAATTTAGACATGGGGCGGGGCGTCCGCTAGGCATGCGGTACAAGGCTGCCTACACGGTGAAAATAGCTGCAGATTCGCTCATGCTATCGGTGGTGCTACCCTACTTCGTGGTGCTGCTGCTGCGGTTAGTGCGTATTGCGTGCGGGGTTGAGGATTATGTAGCCGGGGTGAGAGGGGCAATAATCGTAGAAGTGTCGGTAGCTATAGTAGTGGCATTAACGCGGGTGGTTCTTCAGAGGTATCCCCAAATTACGAATGGGTTGCCGCCCAGCGCGCAGAAAAAGGGAAATCTAGAGCTGTTCCTTCCGGCACTGCGTGGGTACTGCGGGGTGATGGTGCTCTTCACGTGCTTGGCAATGGAAGCAATGGCGTTCTGTTTTCTGTGGTATACCCCAATTTTCGCAACGCAAGGCCCCATACTAGTCATATTGGGCGTGGCGCTGGTCCCAGTCCCTCTATTCTACTGGGCCATGTACTCCATAGATAGGGTGCTGCGCGGCAAGGAGGGCGAAGCCCTAAGAGAGCTACAGGCGCAGGAGCAGCCGCGGCTGCAAGCGGCGCGGGAGAGCGTGGCATGCTGGCGGGTGGGATGGGCTGCGTGGGCGGTGGAGAGCTTGATATACGCTGGGCTGTCGGTGGCGCTGTGGCAGGCGCTGGCGAGCGGCGGGGTGGAATGGCGGCAGTGGTGGGTGGCCACCGTGGCGGCGATGGGGGTGGCGGGGCTGCGGGTGCTGGAGCGGCTGTCGCCGCGGTGGATCCCCCGCGGGCGGCCGGAGGCGTGGGCGTGGGGCGTGCGGGCGGTACGTCTCGGCGTGGCGGTGGCGGCGTGCGCGGGGATATAGCGGGGGAGAGGAGGCAAGCGGTCGGTTAGTAGCGATTCGTATTGATACGGTAGGGAATGCGCGTAGAGGGCAAATCTGATCGGTTTGCTAGCGTTCGCTCGTTCACATCTAAAAGCAGGGTCGGCTATATCTACCCATTGCACGTCAACTGAAGGGGGCTACGTGGCGATGTCCGTCGCATGGAATTTTTGAGGTGAATAATTATTAGTAAGTCATTGATTTTTAGAATATAACTGTGTTTATTATGTTAGAATTTCCAAGCAAATTGACCGTGGTGTCTTGCGGAGTGGGAAATTTATCCTACCTTTGCCCCCGCAAACGTGAGAGAGGTATGGTTCTCTCGATAGGCGGAAATAGCTCAGTTGGTAGAGCACGACCTTGCCAAGGTCGGGGTCGCGAGTTCGAGTCTCGTTTTCCGCTCGATCTGAAAGACGCCGAGAGTATCCTCGACGTCTTTCTCTTTTTAAGGGGCGTAGGGTTGAGGCCCGGGTGGTGGAATAGGTAGACACGCAGGACTTAAACTCCTGTGGCTGATGAAGCCGTACCGGTTCGATCCCGGTTCCGGGCACTCCTACAAGGAGCAACGATGCATATCTCGGGGCAGGGTGGCTGCGTGATAGTCAAAAGGGCAAGGGCGGGCGAATAGCTAGGAGAAGCTGATGAATCAGGAGGCTACAAAAGTACAGCAGGATAACCCTCTGCGTGGTGTCAAAACGTACAAGATAATCTTCCCTATCATATTTGGCCTGGCGGTGGTGGCCTTTATGGTGTGGAAGGATTATGAACCGGGAACGCTAACGTACGTGCAGTGGACGTGGCGGGCGGCGTTTTGGCTGTTTGTGGCCCTAGTGCTGATGGCGGGGCGCGACATTGGATACATTTGGCGAATCCGTATACTCTCCGATAACCAGCTCTCATTCGTGCAGGCGTTCCGCGTGATAATGCTATGGGAGTTCACGTCGGCCATAACGCCCTCGGCCATCGGCGGTACGTCGGTGGCGCTGCTCTACGTGAACAAGGAGGGAATTTCTGTGGGGCGCAGCTCCGCGGTGGTCATGGCCACGAGCTTTCTGGATGAGCTCTTCTTCCTGCTGATGTTCCCATTGCTGTTGCTGATGGTGGGGCCATTAGACCTGTTTTCTATTGGCGGAGAGCCGCTCACGTGGCGGAACGCCTTCCTATGGTTCGCCATCGTGGGGTACGTGTTGAAGGCTGCGTATGTGCTGGTGCTTTCCTACGGCTTTTTCGTTAACCCAAGGGGACTCAAATGGTTGCTACTGAAGCTATTCAAGCTGCCTATCTTGCGCCGTTGGAAGCAGGGGGCGAACCAGGCGGGCACGGAAATCATAGAGAGCAGCAAGGAGTTTAGGCAAAAGCCGTTCCGCTACTGGATGAAGGCGTTTTTGGCCACGTTCGTGTCGTGGTGTTCCCGCTACTGGGTGGCCAATGCCATTATGCTGGCGTTCTTTGATGTGCAGGGCCACTTCTTGATATTCGCTCGGCAGCTGGTGATGTGGATCATGATGCTGGTGATGCCTACGCCGGGGGGAAGTGGCTTTTCGGAGTACATTTTTACGCGGTACTTGGGCGATTTCTTGCCCGTGCCGGCAGCGGCGTTGGCGGGGGTGGGGGCTATCCTCGCGTTGCTTTGGCGGTTGGCAACGTACTACCCTTACCTACTTATTGGCGCGGTGATATTCCCACGCTGGATAAAGCGGCATTTCTTGACCCATAAACGGTAATTAGAGGGCAAGGGGGGGCGCGGAGAGGAATGGCTGGCATCGTTTCCTAGCTTCTAGCAGCGGGTTTGCCGTGTTGCTCCAGCTTAAAATGATTGAATTTAAAGGCTATGGGCGGGAATTGCGGAGAGTGTTTCTTTTGCCATCTGCGACCTTTACGGAGGTCGGACTGCTGCGTTATAGTCAAAACGAGTGGGCTTTCATATGCGTAAATACCCTTTCCATTCAGCGCTACATTCCGTCAAATCCACAGCAGGTCTAAAGCGGCGTTCATGCATAGTGGTGTTTAGGATTATTTAAGGCTTCAAATGAAGCTTGCGGAGTGACGTTTAGGAGGGTGTAGGAGCAACATTTTCGGGAGGTATGGCGTATAAGGAACAACGTTTGTAGGATTTTTCCTACATTCGCGGTGCGATGAGCGGAGGGAGGGGCTGTTGTTGATGAGGAGTGACACAAAGAATATAGGGTATGTTGAGAGCAAAATTACTAGTGGTATTAGCGGTGATGCTGGGAGCAGTGGTGCTGCTAGGGTCATGCAAGAACGGTGCGAAGGAGGCGGCGCGCCTGCAGGCGCAGCAGGATAGCATAGCGCAGGCTAAGGCGGCGCAGCGCGAGGCGGACAGCTTGGCAGCACTAGAGGCGGCGCGGGCGGCTGAGGCCGCGGAAGCGGCTGCGGCAGAGGCGGCTGTGAACCAGCCGGATCCATCGCTAAAGTTCCACGTGATTGTGGGGGGCTTTGTGATCCAGTCGAATGCAGACAACTACCTGGCGCAGATGCAGTCGCAGTACAGCGCAGCGAAGCTATTCGTGGCGCCAAACGGCTTTAAGCTGGTCTCCGTGGGTGACTTTGCGACGTACGCGGAGGCTTTGCAGATGATGCGTGGCTTAGGGCGTTCGGATTTGTGGGTATACGAGGAGGGGGGCCCTTACGACACCACTTCATGGCTGGAAAACCGTGACGATATGATGGACGAAGAGGACGGTACAAGCGGGCAGACCCCTAGCGGCGGCCCAGTAGATGAGTTTGACATGTAGTTGCACTGGCGTTCATTTCGCATTGCGAGAGAAGAGATGTAGAGACGCATGGCAACGGGGAGCGTTGCCGTGCGTTTTTGTCAACGATAGGGCGGCGAGTGGGGATGTAGAATAAACGAAAAGGAGAGAAACGAGCGATGGGAAGAGAGTATAAGCGATATTTGGTGACATCGGCACTTCCGTATGCCAATGGACCGATTCATATAGGGCATTTGGCTGGGGTATACGTGCCGGCCGATATCTACGTTCGGTATTTACGGCTTCGCGGGCGCGATGTGATTTGGGTTTGCGGGTCGGATGAGCATGGCGTGCCGATTACGATACGGGCGAGCCAGGAGGAAGTGTCGCCGCAGGACGTGGTGGATAAGTACCATGCGTTGATTAAGCGGTCGTTTGAGGAGTTCGGGATGGCTTTCGATATATACCATCGCACCTCTTCCCCATTGCACCATGAGACGGCGGCAGCATTCTTCACAGAGCTTTACAATAAGGGGGAGTTTGTGGAGATGGAGTCGGAGCAGTACTACGACGAGGAGGCCAAGCAGTTCTTGGCGGATCGCTACCTCGTGGGTACCTGCCCGCACTGCGGCTACGAGAAGGCGTATGGCGACCAGTGCGAGAAGTGCGGGACGAGCCTAAACGGGGCAGATTTAATCAACCCGCGCTCTGCGCTGAGCGGTGCAAAGCCGGTGCTGCGCAAGACGAAGCATTGGTATTTGCCGCTCGATAAGTACGAGCCATTCCTGAAGCATTGGATTCTTGAAGAGCATAAGGAGTGGAAGAGTAACGTGTATGGGCAGTGCAAGAGCTGGATCGACCAGGGCTTGAAGCCTCGCGCCGTGACGCGCGATTTGAGCTGGGGTGTGCCCGTGCCGCTGAAGGGGACCGATGGGAAGGTACTCTACGTGTGGTTCGATGCGCCGATAGGCTACATCTCCGCGACGAAGGCGTTGACCAAGGATTGGGAGAAGTATTGGAAGGATGAAGAGACCCGCATGGTGCATTTTATCGGGAAGGATAACATAGTGTTCCACTGCATTATATTTCCTGCGATGCTCCATGCGCATGGGGGGTACATTCTACCTGACAACGTGCCAGCCAATGAATTCCTGAACATCGAGGGGCAAAAGGTGTCGACATCGCGCAACTGGGCGGTGTGGCTCAATGAGTATCTGGAGGATTTCCCGGGGCGGCAGGATGCGCTGCGCTACACACTGACGGCGAATATGCCGGAGACGAAGGATAACGATTTCACGTGGAAGGATTTCCAAAATCGTAATAACAGCGAGCTGGTAGCCATACTTGGAAATTTCGTTAACAGGGTAATGGTGCTGACCAATAAGCACTTTCAGGGGAAAGTGCCGTCGAAGGGGGCGCTTACGGCTGGGGATGAGGAGGTGCTACGGGGCATAGCCGAGCAGCGGGCGCGGGTAGAAGATGCGCTTGAAACGTTCCATTTCCGCGATGCGCTGAAGGAGTATATGAATTTGGCGCGTGTCGGGAATAAGTACCTCACGGAGATGGAGCCGTGGAAGCTGGTGAAGAGCGACGTGGAGCGCACAGGTAGCGTGCTCTACGTGTCGCTGCAGCTGGTGGCCGCGCTGGCGGGGCTGGGAGAGCCGTTCCTGCCGTTCGCCACGAAGCGGCTACTCAAGATGCTCAATAAGGGAAGTATAGCATGGGGTGAGGTAGGGGAGCAGATGCTGCCTGAAGGGTACCTAGTTGGCGAGCCGGAGCTTCTCTTCACGAAGATAGAGGATGATGCCATAGAGGCGCAGATTAAGAAGCTACACGACAACGCGAAGGCTGCGGAGCAGGCCCAGGCGGGGGATGAAAAGGTGGAGGTAGCAGCGCAGAAGCCTACAATCGGGATAGAGGACTTCGAGAAGATAGATCTACGCATCGGGCGTATCCTCACGGCGGAGAAAGTGGAGAAGAGCAATAAGCTGCTCAAGTTTACCATTGATACGGGGATAGATACGCGCACGGTACTTTCGGGCATCGCGAAGCATTTCACCGCGGAGGAGATGGTGGGCAAGCGGGTGCTGATGGTGGTGAACCTTGCCCCTCGGAAAATGATGGGGGTGGAGTCGCAGGGGATGTTGCTTTTCGCCGAGGGGGCTGACGGTAAGCTGTATGGGATGGGTCCATCGGGCGATGTGAATGCGGGGGCGCAGGTGGGGTAGGCTTCGTGCAGGGTCTAATCGATGGGGTATATTGATCCCTCGGACATAGAGCGCGTTATCGATGCGGTGAGCATCGTTGACGTGGTGGAGGATTACGTTAAGCTCTCCCGCAGGGGGGCAAACTACGTGGGGCTGTGTCCATTCCACGATGAGAAGACCCCCTCGTTCTCAGTGAGCGAGTCAAAGCGGCTCTACAAGTGCTTTGGCTGCGGCAAAGGGGGCAACGTGCTGTCGTTCGTGATGGAGGCGGAGCATCTGTCGTTTCCTGAGGCGGTGCGCTTCTTGGCGAAGCGGGGGAACGTGACGCTCCAGGAGCGGGAGGATACGCCGGAGCAGCGGGAGCAAAAAGCGGAGCGCGACCGGCTCATGGAGCTTGTGGCGTGGGCGCAAGCGTGGTTTAACCGCAACCTGATGCAGCATGCGCAGGGGCGGGCGATAGGGCTTACCTACTTCAAGGAGCGCGGGCTGCAGCCCGAAACGATACGAACCTTTGGCTTGGGGTATGCCTTGGATGCCCCCACGGCGCTCACGGGCGATGCGCTACAGGCTGGCTACGGCGCAGAGCTACTCGTGAAGGTGGGGCTCACCACGGAAAGGGATGGGCGACGGTACGACCGCTTCAGGGGGCGTGTGATTTTCCCGATACAAACCAGCAGCGGGCGCACGATAGGTTTCGGTGGGCGTGCGCTGCACCTGGGGGAGCGCACGGCGAAGTACGTGAACTCGCCCGAGAGTGAGATTTACCATAAGAGCGCAACGCTCTACGGCATTGCCCAGGCGAAGAGTGAGATTATAAAGAAGGACCGCAGCATTTTGGTAGAGGGATACCTCGATGTGCTGCAGCTGCACCAGCTGGGGGTGCGCAACGTGGTGGCATCGTCGGGGACATCGCTCACGGTGGAACAGACGCACATGCTGTACCGCTTCTCCAAGAATGTTACAGTGCTTTACGATGGAGATAAGGCGGGTATCAAGGCGGCGCTGCGCGGGTTGGATATTTTCCTGACGGAGGGATTCGCCGTGCGTGTGGCGCTTCTGCCCGATGGGCAGGATCCTGATGATTACGCCAAGAGCCACACGCTGGAGGAGGTGGAGTCGTTTTTGGCGCATGGCGCGGAGGATATAATCGAGTTTAAGATTCGAATTCTCCTAGCGGAGGATGGAAATGACCCCACGAGGCGTGCGGCGGCGATTGCAGATATCATGCGTTCTATAGCCTTGATTCCCGACCATCTGCTTCGCACGGCGTACGTGCAGCGGGCGGCATTGTTGACGGGGATGGAGGAGAAGGCACTATTCATGGAGTTGAGCCGTCAGCTCTCGGCAACGGTGCGTAAGGAGCGGCGTGAACAGGGTTTGCGCGATGAGCCACAGCGGGGCGGGGCGGTTAATCCAGCGTTGCCACCGCCACGGATTGAGAAGGGAGGGGCACTAGAGGTGTTTGAGCGGGAGCTGATGGAGCTTTTGCTCCGTCACGGCGGGGCGCAGTATAGCGATGGGCAGCATCCCGACTACGATGGGGAAGAGGCGCCGCTGCGCATCGCGGAGTACGTGAAGCGAGAGCTTGATAGCGATTCGCTTAGGTTTCAAACGCCCGCGCTGCGGGAGCTGTATAATCGTTACTTTCAAATGACGGCCGAGGAGCGGGAAGATCCGCTGCGGGTTTTGCAAATCGATGAGAATCAGGAGTTGCTCCCGCTTGCGTTTGAATTGCTGTCGCAGCGGCAGACGTTGAGCGTGCGTTGGAGTAAGCTGGGCGATGAGAGCGTACAGTCGGATCTAGAGCTCGCGCATGCGGCGTATAAGAGCATTCATATCTACAAGTCGCAGGTGCTAGAGCTGCGCTGCGAGGCGATAAGGGGGCTGATAGCGGAGGCGAAGGACGAGGAGCAGCTGTCGGCGTTGCTGAAGGAGCTAGAGGAACTCCTGGAGATGCGCAAAGGGTACTACGAGGTGACGCGGAGAATAACGCCGTGAGACGGCGTGGCTGAAAAGAGGTTCGTGGTCAGTTTGGTATGCGGCAGTGGGTCAAATGGGTGGGGGTGGCGCACCGCATTGCGGCAATCGTTAGTGCAAAGAGGGCGGAGACTAGAGGAAGAGGGGAGAGGTAGAGCTGTTTTTATTTAGATTTCGCTCTGCGAGGTGTCGTGTCTTTGCACGTCGCTTTGTGTCCATTTGGTCAAAAGCGCAGAGACGGAGGTAATTACCCTATGCGGATAGGCAAAGCGTTTCGGTATTTGTGCTGCTGTAGGGCCCCCCCCCTTGCGGCTATCGCCGTGCGGAGCATTTCGCCTTAGAGTGAGTACAGGGTGGCGTCACGGTTCGATGATGGTGCGCAGCATGCGAAAGAGCTCCTTTTGCTCGGTGAGCGAGAGCTTTGACGTCATGACAGAGTAGACGTTGTCAACCTGCTTTTGGGCTTCCTGCAGCATGGCGAGGGCACGGTCTGTGAGTCCCACTAAGCGTTCCCTGCCGTCGGCTTTCCCACGCCGTTTCACCAACCAGCCGTGCGTGCAGAGCGTTGAGATTTGCCGAGATACCGATGCGATGTCCCGGTTCGCACGCTGCGCCAGCGCCTGAACGGTAGATCCCTTGGAGGGGTCGATAGCGTTAATGAGAATGACATCATCAACTGAAAGTCCGCGCGTTTTCCCCTGGTTCAGCGCGGAGTGCCCATTGCGCTTTAACGAAAGGTAACTGTACCACAGCAGGGTGTATAAATCATTGAAATCGTTCATGAGTGAAATAAATTGGCGTTGGTTTGTGTACGTCTCGCTGTGCATCTGCTAAAGGTTCACAGCGCGCTTGGGATATACGCAAGGTCCTATTTATTAGGGGACTCATGGTGAACCAAATAGGAAACAATCGCCTACACGAAAAGATGCCCCGCAACGCTGCAAGAGTTGGCTGGCACTTTTTCGTGTGGCAATGTTTGTACTCGTTATGCGCGAGCCTACTCAGCTTTTGGGCAGTTTGCGCCGCACTCCTTCTGGCATGAGTCCTTCTGCGCACAGCTTGCGCTGTCGCACTCACTGCCCTCACCCTGGGCGCAGCATTCCGTTCCCTCATTCGCAGCCGCCTGCTCGCTGTTCACCGTGGCCTCTACGGCCGTTGTTGTGTCTGCATTGGTAGTGCTGCTGTTGCTAGCGTTTCCGCCGCACGCCATAAAGGCGATCGCCGAGGCCACAATCATGGCCGAGATAATGACTTTCTTCATTGTCCTACGTTTTTGTTGTTTTTTGCTATTGACCACGCAAGGCGTCATTGCCTTGCATTAGATTCTCATGCGTCTGTTCTTGTTGCTATTGCTCTGCGAGCCCACGCCATTTTTTTCCTACGGCTGGGGGCAGGTATCCCTTTTTCAGGCATTAAATTCATCGATAGCCGTTGACAAGTTGGTACGCTCCACTAGGAGCTCATCAACCTCTTCCTGCGCCTTCCTCCTCACTTCTGCGCTTGCCTCAATGTCGGTGGCGTGCGCTTGCTTCTGACGAAGCAGCACCGCTACTTCTGCCAATCGGTCGGTAAGCTGTAGAGCCTCTGCGCTCCGCAGTGCTTGTGAAGCCAATGCGCGCAGCTCGGTGAGGCATTGGTTAATGCTCTCTGCGCCGCTAGGGTCGCCCTGCACGCATGCTGCGTGAGCCTGTGCAAGCCCGAAGAGCGCCCTGCGCTCCCCCATGGATTCTGCGTAAGGGTTGCATACTCCTTTGCTTCCAAAGTGCAAGCACTCAACGGCAGCCTCCCAAAATATGCGATTGTATTCTACGCTCAAACGCACGGTGCAACCCTCCTATCATCCTTTTAATCGGCGCGAAGGTATGAAATTTTAACAAATTGTACGTTCAGATTGGCAGGGCGGGATAGATTTATACCATTTTGGGGGAGCTAATTGACGCAATGTATGTCTTTAATCAATTGAACAAAAGTGAATTAGATTAGCCGCATTCGGTTTCATTTTCTTTAATGATTTGCAATAATAGCAATTGGGTGTGAAAGTTTTACTATATTTGCGGAGTGAAGTCCGGGGGGATAGGAGCGTGAAGGAAATGCGTTGCGGAAATAGAAAGCGATACGTAGAAGGAAGGCGATGAAAAAGAGTAAGGTCGGGATTGATTTCGGGAAGGTTGATTATGCACGGGGTTTGGCTAGGAAGATAGCCGACGATGTGCAGGGTTTTGTGGAGCAGTACACCACGGTGGCCGTGGGGCGCACGCTGGCCCGGTTGATGGGCATTGATAACGTTGATGCTAACGATGTGCCGCTGCCGAACGTGGTGGTAGATTCGATCCAGGCGAAGGGGGTTCTATCGCATGGTATACTCTTCTTTCTGGCCAATGCGATGGCGGCTACGGGCGATACGCCGCAGCGGCTCGCGGAGCGGGTGGCCGCGGAGCAGCTCGATTTGACGAGCTTTCCTTTTTTGCCCTTCGCGGAGCGGGAGAAAATTCTAGCCCCCTACGTGAAGGAGAGCCTGGATAGGATTAAGGCGCGGCGAAGTCGTCGTGAGGAGTATTTGCGGACGTTGGGCGAGGGCCCGCGGCCCTACCTCTACGTTATCGTTGCTACGGGGAATATATATGAAGACGTGGTGCAGGCGCAGGCGTGCGCACGGCAGGGAGCAGATATCATAGCGGTGATCCGCACCACGGGGCAGAGCTTGCTGGACTCGGTGCCCTACGGGGCAACCACGGAGGGCTTTGGCGGCACCTTCGCTACGCAGGAAAACTTTAGGATAATGCGGAAAGCCCTCGATGAGGTAGGTGAGGAGGTGCATCGGTACATACGCCTTTGCAACTACTGCTCGGGGCTTTGCATGCCGGAAATCGCGGTGATGGGAGCTTTTGAGGGGCTTGACGTTATGCTGAACGATGCGCTCTACGGCATTCTATTCCGTGATATTAATATGCAGCGCACGCTGGTAGACCAATACATGTCGCGCGTAATCAACGGCTACGCGGGGGTAATCATCAACACGGGCGAGGATAACTACCTCACCACGGCGGATGCCGTGGAGGAGGCGCACACGGTACTGGCCTCAGACCTCATCAATGAGCAGTTGGCCCTTTCGGCGGCACTGCCGGAGGAGCAGCAGGGGCTCGGGCACGCCTTTGAGATGGACCCGATGCTCAAGGATGGATTCCTATTTGAGTTGGCGCAGGCGACCATGACGAGGGAGATATTCCCGAAAGCTCCCTTGAAGTACATGCCACCCACGAAGTTCATGACGGGGAATATATTCAGGGGGCACCTACAGGATGCGCTGTTCAACATTATAGGGATTTGGACCCATCAGGGGCTGCAGCTGCTGGGGATGCCTACAGAGGCCATCCATACGCCGTTCATGTCGGACCGCTACCTTTCCATAGAGAATGCGCGGTACATCTTTAACAACATGCACTCCATTGGCGATGATGTGGAGTTCAAGGAGGGGGGCATTATGCAGACCCGGGCGAGAGAGGTGCTGGACAAGACCATTGCGCTGCTGGAGGAGCTGGTGGAAGAGGGTTTGTTTACTGCGCTGGAAAAAGGTATCTTTGGGGACGTTAAGCGTCCGCGCGATGGGGGTAAAGGGTTGGCCGGCGTGGCGCTCAAGGATGGGGAACACTACAATCCGTTCATTGAGCTGATGAAGAATAGAGCGTGATGGCGGAGCTGGGTGCTATGCGGGCGCAGATAGGAGAATCGGCGGGACGGCAGTTAGTAATGGAAAAGCGAAACAACAAAGAGGAGCGATAGGCGATGAGCGGTGGACTGTATTCAATGGAGGAGAAGGATTTTGATAAGACCCTAGACCTCACCAAGGTGAAGCCTTACGGCGACACGATGAATGATGGGAAGGTGCAGCTGAGTTTTACGCTGCCGGTGCCCCCCGGCGCTGAGGCTGAGGAGGCGGCGAAGCTTTTGCTGAAGGAGATGGGTTTTACCAATCCGATGGTGGTGTTTAGCAAGGAGTTGACCAAGGGGTATACGTTCTTCAACTGCTACGGCAGCACGACGCACGATGTGAATTATAAGGACATATACGTGCCGAAGGTGGAGTCGACGGTGTGGTCAATGGAGGAGACGGATAAGTTTATCGAGGAGCATTTCGGACGGCATTTGGTGATTATAGGTGCGAGTACAGGTACGGATGCGCACACGGTGGGTATCGATGCCATCATGAACATGAAGGGCTTTGCGGGTCACTATGGGTTGGAGCGTTACGAGATGATAGACGCACTGAACATGGGCAGCCAGGTACTCAACGAGGAGTTCATCGCGAAGGCGTTGGAGCTAAAGGCGGACGTGCTGCTGGTGTCGCAGACGGTGACGCAGAAGGATGTACACATTAAGAATATGACGGAGCTCGTGGAGATGCTTGAAGCGGAGGGGCTTCGGGACAAGGTGGTGCTCGTGTGCGGCGGCCCGCGCATAACGCATGAGCTGGCAAAGGAGCTGGGCTACGACGCGGGTTTCGGCGCGAATACGTACGCAGACGATGTGGCATCGTTCGTGGTGCAAGAGCTTGATCGGCGTAAGCAAGCGGGAATAAAGGGGCTACGAGACTAAGAGTATGGCATGCGGGGCGCAGGGAAAGAGAAATACGGGTAAAAGAAAGCATAAGGAGAAAAGGGCAATGGATAAACAGCAGATGCGAGAGACGATCGCGAAGCGTGTGGCGCGCGAGTTGAAGGATGGCGATGTGGTGAACTTGGGCATAGGGCTACCCACGATGGTGCCGAACTACCTTCCTGAAGGGGTGCACGTGATGCTTCAGTCAGAGAATGGTATGATTGGCATGGGGGCGGAGCCCGAAAAGGGGAAAGAGGACCCGGAGTTCGTCAATGCGGGCGGTGGTTTTGTCACCGCGATGCCCAATGCCGCAACGTTTGATAGCGCTACGTCATTCGGGGTGATACGAGGCGGTCATGTTGACGTGAGCGTGCTCGGCGCACTGCAGGTGGACGAGAAGGGCAATTTGGCCAACTGGATTATTCCGGGCAAGATGGCACCCGGTATGGGTGGAGCCATGGATTTGCTGAACGGCACGCGCAAAGTGATATTGGCCATGGAGCACACGGCCAAGGGGCGGGCGAAGATTCTGAAGGAGTGCACGCTCCCATTGACAGCGGCAGGGCAGGTGAACCTTATTGTAACGGAGATGTGCGTTATTGAGGTAACGAAGGAAGGGCTCGTGGTGCGTGAGTTGAATGCGGAGTTCACGAAGGAGGATGTGCAAGCCGCAACGGAGGCGCATTTGATATTTCCGCCCGATATGAAGGCGATGGCGTAAGGCGTCGGGGCTGGGCAAGCAGGTGGTAAAAGAGGGAGTATATTAAAAGATAGGACGAGATGGATTTTTCATTGTCAAAGACCGAGCAGCTGTTTTTGCAGATGGTACGGTCGTTCGCCCAGAATGAGGTGAAGCCTCTGGCGGCGGAAGTGGATGAGCAGGAGCGTTTCCCGGAGGAGAATGTGGCGAAGATGGCCAAGCTGGGCTTTTTCGGGATTCCATTCCCGGTGGAGTACGGCGGCATGGGCGGTACGAACCAACTCTACTCGATGGCGGTGGAGGAGTTGTCGCGGGTGTGCGCCACTACGGGTGTGGTGGTGTCGGCGCACACGTCCCTTTGCGCCAATCCGATCTACGAGCTGGGTACAGAGGAGCAGCGCAAGAAGTATCTACCCAAGCTGTGTTCGGGGGAATGGCTCGGTGCGTTCGGTTTGACGGAGCCCAATGCGGGTACCGATGCGTCGGCGCAGCAGACTACGGCCGTGCTAGATGGCGACCACTATGTGATTAATGGGTCGAAGATTTTCATCACCAACGCCTCTAAAGCGCACGTGTTCATCGTGATGGCGATGACAGACAGGAGTCTTGGCACAAAGGGGATCTCTGCCTTTATAGTGGAGAAGGGTATGCCCGGTTTCTCGGTTGGCAAGGAGGAGAAGAAGATGGGAATCCGCGGGTCAGCAACGTGCGAGCTGATTTTTGAGGATTGCATCGTACCTAAGGAAAATCTTCTCGGTAAAGAGGGTAAGGGGTTCAATATTGCCATGAAGACGCTTGATGGAGGGCGTATCGGCATAGCCTCGCAAGCGGTAGGCATTGCGCAGGGCGCAATGGATGAGGTAATTCAGTACGTGAAGGAGCGTAAGCAGTTCGGGAGGCCGTTGGCTAAGTTCCAAAATACGCAGTTCCAGATTGCAGATTTACAAACCGCGGTGGAGGCGGCGCGGCTGCTGGTGCGTCGGGCGGCGTGGAAAAAGGATATGCAGCTGCCGTATACGGTGGATGCAGCCTACTGCAAGCTGTTTGCGGCGGAGACGGCAATGCACGTTACCACGAAGGTTGTACAGCTGTTCGGCGGTTATGGGTATACGCGTGAGTACCCCGTGGAGCGCATGATGCGCGATGCGAAGATTACGGAGATATATGAGGGCACCTCGGAGGTGCAGCGCATGGTGATTGGTGGGTCGTTGTTGCGGTAGCCATGTTGGGCGCAATTATAAAAGGCAGGAGAATTTAGACATGAAAATTATAGTTTGCATAAAGCAGGTGCCTGACACAACTGAGGTGAAGATAGACCCAGTGAAGGGTACCATTATCCGCGAGGGCGTTCCGAGCATTATGAACCCTGACGACAAGGGTGGGCTTGAAATGGCATTGCGGCTGAAGGATGAGTTCGGTGCGGATGTGACGGTGGTGACGATGGGACCACCTCAGGCCGATGATATGCTACGCGAGGCGTTCGCCATGGGCGCGGACCATGCGTACCATTTGAGCGACCGCCGTTTCGCAGGGGCGGATACGTTGGCCACTTCAAATGCCATTGCGGGTGCGCTGCGCCGGTTGGATTACGACTTGATTATCACTGGGCGTCAGGCTATCGATGGAGACACGGCGCAGGTGGGACCCCAGATCGCGGAGCATTTGGGATTGCCACAGGTGTCGTACGTTGAGGCGTTGACCTACAATGGCAAGGACAAGGTGACATGCAAGAAGGCCACCGAGGAGGGGTATCAGATGGTTGAGGTTCAGCTTCCGTGCGTACTTACGGCCGTGACGCCTGTGAAGGAGGCGCGCTACATGAACATTCGTGGCATCATGGAGGCGTACGACAAGGAGGTCAACGTATGGAACGCGGACAATATTGATGTTGACGAGGCGAAACTCGGTTTGAAAGGGTCTCCAACGCGCGTGGCAAAGTCGTTCACTAAAGGTGCAAAGGCGGCAGGCGAGGTGCATGAGTTAACCCCCGAGGAGGCCGTAGATTTGATTGTAGAGAAGTTGCAAGAAAAATTCATCATCTAGCCATGGATATTAGTCAGTATAAAGACATATACGTGTTCGCAGAGCAGCGGCACGGGAAGGTGCAGAATGTAGCGTTGGAGCTAATTGGCAAGGCGCGCGAGCTGGCCGATTCCTCGAATCAGAAGGTGTACGCCATGCTGCTAGGCCACAAGGTGGAGGAAGAGGCTAAGGTGCTGATCGCGCATGGCGCGGATGGCGTAGTGCTAGTTGACACCGAAGAGCTTGAAACCTATCTGACGGAGCAGTACGCACAGGCGATCGACCAAGTGATTAAGGCTAAAAAGCCCTACGCGGTGCTGTTTGGCGCAACAACGATAGGGCGAGACCTTGGGCCACGGCTCTCGGCGCGCGTGGTGACGGGGTTGACGGCAGACTGCACGGGGTTAGCCATAGGCGAAGATGGTAATTTGATGATGACTCGTCCGGCGTTTGGTGGTAACCTCATGGCGACGATTATCTGTAGCGAGCATCGTCCACAGATGTCGACGGTGCGTCCCGGCGTGATGCGCAAGTTGCCGAAGGACGAGTCGCGTAAGGGTACAGTAGAGAAGTTCAACGTGAAGTTTGACAAGTCAAAGTTCAAAGCTCGCGTTGTTGAGGAGGTGGTACGTCCGAAGACGAAGATGGATATCACCGAGGCGAACATCTTGGTATCTGGAGGTCGTGGCGTGGGGTCGAAGGAGGGCTTTGCAAAGCTAGAGGCGTTGGCGAAGGTGATAAACGCGCAGGTGTCATCGTCGCGTTCCATGGTGGATGCGGGTATCATGCCGCACGATGTGCAGGTGGGGCAGACGGGGAAAACGGTGCGCCCGGGAGCGTACTTCGCGTTGGGTATCTCAGGCGCCATCCAGCACTTGGCGGGGATGGAGGAGTCAGACTATATCATTGCGGTGAACAAGGATAAGGAGGCCCCGATATTCAACGTGGCGGATCTGGGCATAGTGGGCGATCTTCATAAGATTGTTCCGTTGCTGACGGAGCGTTTGGAGAAGCTACGTGCCGAAAGGAATTCGAAATAATGAATGGGAGCCCCTTCTTTGTGCAAACGAGGAAGGGGCTTTTTTGTAGGGTGGCAGAGTAGAGAAAAGGAAGGAGGAAACGATGGAGTATAGGTGGCTAAAGGTGTGCGACTTGAGTGCGGGGGTGCGGAAGGTGATGATAAATCGGCCGGAGGCACTGAATGCGTTGGATGCGGAGCTGCTCGGCGAGCTTGGGAAGTGTTTTGACGAACTTCGTACGGATAGCACTGTGCGAGCGGTGCTGCTTACAGGGGTGGGTAAGGCGTTCGTGGCCGGGGCTGATATTAAGGCGATGGCACCCATGAATGTTCGAGAAGGACAAGATTTTGGGGAGTTAGGGGCGCAGACGTTCCGTAAGCTGGAGCAGCTGCCGATGCCGGTGATTGCTGTTGTAAATGGATACGCATTGGGGGGAGGCTGCGAGTTGGCGATGGCGTGCGATATACGGATTGCATCGGAGAAGGCGGTGTTTGGACAGCCGGAAGTGGGGCTGGGTATTTGTCCCGGCTTTGGTGGCACCCAGCGCTTGCCTCGAATAGTGGGTACGGGGATAGCAGCCGAGTTGCTATTTACAGCACGGAATGTGCGTGCCGAAGAGGCGTTGCGCATAGGGTTGGTTAATGCTGTGTATGCGCCTGATGCGCTTGAGGCGGAGGCGTTAAAGATGGCGGAGACGATAGCCAGCAAGGCGCCGTTGGCGGTGCGTGCGGCGAAAAGGGCGATGCATAGAGGGCTACAGGCCGACATTGACACGGGGTTGGCATTCGAGAGCGCAGAGTTTGGAGGTTGTTTCGCATCTGAGGATCAGAAAGAGGGGATGAAGGCGTTTTTGTCAAAGAGTAAAACGGAGTTTAAGGCACGTTAACAGAGTCGTGGCAGGCGTGCCACGAGAAAACAATAGGAGAGTAGATTATGAAGATTTGTGTTGTGGGTACAGGCACGATGGGTAGCGGTATTGTGCAGACGTTGCTACAGAATGGTATAGAGGTGCTTCAGAAGGGACGCTCGGATAACTCGTTGAATAAGTCGAGGGCAGGGATAGAGAAGAACCTAAACCGCTTGGTGGAGAAAAACAAGATTGATGCCGCGGCGCGCGACAAGGCGTTATCGTTGCTCAAGACGACCAAGGATTATGCGGACTGCAAGGATGCCGATTTGATTATCGAGGCGATTGCCGAGGACATGGAGATAAAGAAGGAGGTTCTCAAGGAGCTGGATGGCATCTGCAAGGCAGGGGCCATCTTGGCAACGAACACCTCTTCGCTTTCGATTACAGCTTTGGCAGCGGTGACGAAGAGGCCGCAGGACGTAATTGGAATGCACTTTTTCAATCCCGTGCCGATGATGAAGCTAGTGGAGGTGATTAAGGGGCAGTTGACAAGCGATGCGGTTTATGAGAAGGTGGCGAAGTTTGCGGCGGATTTGGGAAAGACCCCGGTTGCTGTCAACGAGGCGCCAGGCTTTGTGGTTAACCGTATCTTAATTCCGATGATAAACGAGGGGGTAGGGATTTTGGCTGATGGCGTAGCGAGCAAGGAGGAGATCGATGAGGCGATGAAGCTAGGCGCCAACCATCCAATGGGACCGTTGGCGTTGGCCGACCTGATAGGGCTCGACGTATGCTTGGCCATCATGGAGGTGCTATACACAGAGTTTGGCGATCCTAAGTATCGTCCGCATCCGTTGCTACGTAAGATGGTACGTGCGGGGTTACTGGGACGCAAGAGCGGAGTGGGCTTCTACGACTACAGCAAGAAGTAGACGTTTGTAGAAGACGTATTCTAAACGAAAGGGGTGTTGCTGCGAGGCAACACCCCCTTTTTGTGTGGAATTATTAGAGGATGGGAGATACGCAAGCCATTGATTAATAGCGTATATTGCGACTACACTCGTATTCACTATTCATTTTTATTCCGAGTTGCACTTGCGCATTCGTAAAAAGTTTGTACCTTTGCAACCGCAAACGAGAGGGGTAAGGCGGGGCAATGAGGGAGCATAGCTCAGTTGGTTCAGAGCATCTGCTTTACACGCAGAGGGTCATAGGTTCGAGTCCTATTGTTCCCACGGGTAGGAGTAGTGAGAGGACAGTAGGAGGAGGTTTTAGAAGGGAGTATAGCTCAGCTGGTTTAGAGCGCATGCATCACACGCATGAGGTCGCAGGTTCGAATCCTGCTATTCCCACGGAGCGGCAAATAGGCGAAAGAGAGTGAGGTGAGGGCGAGAGTGCTGCTCTTTTCGTTTAGAATGCTCTCTACAGGAGGAGGAAAGTGGCGGAGGTGAGAGTTTGCGCTGAGAGGTGCGGAAGGCGGTTAGGGAGTTTAGCTCAGTTGGTTTAGAGCACCTGCTTGACATGCAGGAGGTCGCAGGTTCAAATCCTGTAGCTCCCACGCGGGAGCTTTTTTTTTATAAAGTAGCGAGTTGCGGGGTGATAGTATGGACGTTTCATTCAAAGATTTTGGGCTGGCGAGTGCTGTAGAGGAGGGGGTGTCAATAATGGGGTATGAAAGTCCAACGCCGATACAGCGTGAGGCTATACCCGCCATACTGTCAGGGCGAGACGTGCTGGGATGCGCGCAGACGGGTACGGGCAAAACGGCGGCCTACTTACTGCCGTTGCTAAGTAGGGTGGTGACCGCATCGAGTAGGGTAGGGGATGAAACCTCCGTGCTTGTGATATCCCCGACGAGGGAGTTGGCGTTGCAGATAGACCAACAAGTGGAGGGGTTTGGCTACTACGCGGGGGTGTCGTCGATAGCAATATACGGGGGGAGTGACAGCCGACAGTGGTCGGAGCAGAGCGAGGCGGTGCGCAGAGGGGCTGACATACTGGTGGCGACCCCAGGGCGACTTCTCCAATTCGTGGAGCTAGGCGTTGCAAAGCTTGATAAAGTGAAAGCGTTGGTGCTTGACGAGGCGGATAGGATGCTTGACATGGGTTTCCTGCCCGATATAAAAAGGATAGTGGAGCTGTTACCTAGGGAACGCCAGACGTTGCTCTTCTCCGCCACGATGCCCGATGAGATTAAGCGCTTTGCCCTGGAAATCCAGAACAATCCAGTTGAGATAAGTCTTTCGGTAAGCAAACCGGCAGAGAAGATAAAGCAGGAGAAGGTGGAGCTTTCCGAGGGAAAGAAGGTGGGGTTCATCGTGCGTTTCTTCGAGGCGCATCAGGATGTGCAAAGCGCAGTGATATTTGCCGAACGTAAAACAACGGTGAAGCGTTTGGCGATGGAGTTAGCCAGGCGTAAACTATCCGTAGCGGCGATGCATTCTGACCTTGACCAAACTGAACGGGAGGAAAACCTACGTCTGTTCAAGGCGCGGCAGGTGAGAATTCTAGTTGCCACCGATATAGTGTCACGCGGAATAGACGTGGAGGATATTGCGCTCGTAGTGAATTTCAACGTGCCCCGGACGGCGGAGGCGTATGTTCACAGGGTGGGCCGTACGGCGAGAGCGGAGAATAATGGGTGGGCGTTGACGCTTGTTGGCCCTGCGGAGCGTAGGGAAATGGGAGATATTGAACGGTTTTTAGGAACGAAGGTGCCAGCCATGGAGGGTGCGGAGCGTTTGATGCCAGCCAAGGAGGAGGCTGCTTTAGACCAGCCTCGGCGGCGAAAAGGTGGTTCGGCAGGGGGGGTAAGGCAAAGCAGACGGAGAGGATCTCAAGGAAACCGTGCTGAAGGGAAAGGGCGTAATCAGAAGAGAAATGGACAGTCGCGGAAGGAGAACCCCTCTGCGACAAGGCGCACCAGTGCTAAAAAAGAAAGAGAACCCATTAGCGTGGACAAAATGGATAGGCAGGGCGCAAAGGGGAGTCAGCGGGATTCGTAAGGATAGCTTCTTAAACGTTTTCTTTTGCAATGCAGGGTGGAGCTGATGGGAGGTGATGTTTTTTTTTTTAATACACTTGCCATTATCGTTATAGTTCTCGTCAAGTCTTAGCTGTCTTCCCTCTTTTCCGAAAGGTTGTAAATCGGTGGTTAAAGGAGAGGAAGTGTGAACTAGAGCGCAAAAAAGGAGTAGAGATGTCCCTACTCCTTTTTTGCTTTGGGGGCTTTGGAGGTTCCTATTTCTTTTTGGTAAAAGTTACTCCGTCAATAATGAGCGTTTCGCCATCAAAAGTGCCATGAAATGTTCCCTTTTCCCCGATAAGCTTAGCTATTATAGTGACGTTGCTCTTTTCGAGTGACCACGTGATAGTGCCTGTAACTGTTGTTCCTTCTAGCTGACTTGTCACAGTCCCCCCTCCGCCATCCGTGAAGGTAAAACTTACATTCATTCCATCTACTTTCCCACTCCAAGTCCCAAGAAGCTGTTGTTCTTTGCTGCAGCTAGTCATTGATGCAATGGCCACGGTCGATACCATCAAAAGCACTAGAATTCGTACGTACCTCATTTTTCCATTTACTATTGGTTAATCCGTCATTGGCTCCTACAGAACCCATGCAAAGGTAAACGTATTACACATAAAAAAAACAGATGTGTAGTATTGTAGATTTAAATTCACTATGATGTTTGTTTGTAGTGAGTTATGCCGTGAAATTTGTTTTGTTGAGAGGGAGATGTTGTTGCTAAAGAGGAATCAGGCAGGGTGTCTCCATCCCAGGACGGTGTAGTGAAGAGGGGCAGGGGAAAGGGTGCAAGTGTAGACTATCTAGCCTGGCTTGCCTTTGGACCTATTCAAAGACTGTTCGGCGGATGGGGTATGGGTAGGAATCAATGGGGAGTGGAAAGAGGACAGCTGGTAGTGAAATCAGCGTCACAGTGTTGTAGGAGTTGCTAATTGCGATGGCGTGATTTTTTTTGTATGCGCATTTATGAGGCATCATTAGAGGGGCGGCATAAATTTTTTATTGGTTTTCTAGTGGATTTAAAATTTTGTCCGTTTTAACTGCTTACGGACAAATAAATGTAGCCTATTTTAGCTGCGACACTATAGTAAACGAACGAAGGATTAAAATGGAGGAATGGGTCATGAAACAGATTGCAAGATGGATGTTAATGGGCGTTGCGCTGTGGACATTGTCGTGCGGCTGGATGCGGGCTGAGGATCTGAAAGTCACAATTAACGGGCAAGCGGTGCCCGGCAGCTACGCTACGCTGGAGGAGGCCGTGTCGGCTTCAAACGTGGCGTTGGCTGAGATTAAGAGCCTTTCGGTGACAAATGGTCGATGGCTGGACGCCGACTGGGAGTGGCTTCATACGAACAGGGACGAGTTCACGCAATTGGCGTCGCTAACAACGGCGGCGGGGGTGAGCGTGGCGGCAACACCAGATAAAGACGACCCTATTTTCCCAAAGTCTATAGAATGGGTGGCTATGGAGAAGCTGGAGGAGCTAGGAAGAAACGCATTTATTGGATGTCAGAAGCTGAAGGGTGTATCACTGAAGGAGGTAACTGATGTTGGAAAATATGCCTTTCAGAACTGTACAGCTCTTAAGCATATAGACTTGCCGGAGGTGGAGAGCATTGGCAATAATGCGTTTAGCGGTTGCACATCGCTGCTTACGATCAATTGTGCAGCATTAAAAAAAGTTAATTATACTTTTCTTGAATGCACTAGCCTGAATTACGCATGTTTCCCCAGCATGGAAGGAGTTCCATTTGAAAGTTTTGCAGGATGTTCGCAACTATCATCACTTTTTTTGCCGAAGGCCACGACATTTATTTGGAACTTCAAACCATACCTAGAAGGTTGCTCCAGCATAAAATATCTTTTCGTCGGAAAGATAGAAGAAAGCGGATTGACATACAAAAAGTTTCATGAAAAGCTACCCGCCGAACGGTGGATTATTCCGTGCGATGCAACCACGGGCGAGCCCCTCACCGGCGCGGCGCTCGCTGCTGAGTATGATAAGCTGAAAGGGCTGGACGACAGCTACGAGGTTGCGGATGGAAATAAGATTGGCGGTTCTGGGGACGATGTATTATGCGGATGGAAACTAGGGAAAGAGGTGTACAAAATAACGGTAAAGGTTGTCAATCCGGAAAAGGGTACGGCATTTGCCAAACTTCTCTATGCAGGGAAAGATGACGTGGTTGAGGTGGTTGCGGAGCCAGGAGAAGGATTCAAGTTGGGGAATGTGCAATGTACCCCCAGCACTGCTGTCAATGGCAACGAGGTAACCATGCCGGGCGAAGACCTCACCATAACGGTAGAATTTGTACCACTCACTGTGCAACAGGAGTATATCATCAATTCTAATCCATACAATGGCGTTGATTTAAAGGGAGCTGTTGCAACCTCTGGCTTAGCGTTAGACAAGATAAACGCAATTGAGGCAAAGGGGCACATCACTGTGGCAGATTGGGAATGGCTACGTGACAATGCTTCAAATCTAAGCAGCTTAACGGAGTTCGTGGCAGCTTCAGCGGATGATATCCCGAATGGGACAATGTCGATAGCACCGCATCTGAAAAAGATTTCCATTTCGGAGAGGGTAAAAAGCATAGGGGACTGCGCATTCTTGAAAGCTGTAAACCTTGAAGCTGTGGAAATTCCTGGGGTAGAAATCATCTGCGGTAAGTCATTTCAAGGGTGTACGAAGCTAACGAAGCTCAATTTTCCAAAGCTAAAATCGGTAGGTGAGCACGCATTTGAAAAATCATCGCTCCAAGAGCTAACTGCGCCGGTGTTGAAAACTGTAGGTGAAGGGGCTTTTTCGGGTTCTGAGCTAGAGAAGTGCGAATTCAGCAAACTGGGTACGGTAGGAAATGAAGCCTTTATGAACTGCAAAAAACTTAACGGGGTAATTCTTCCTGTGCTCTCCGGGATAAACGATCACTTGTTCACAGGCTGCACCTCGCTAAAATGGGTGAAGTGTCAGGAGGTTAAAAAAATCGGTGCGTACGCCTTTTCTGGCTGCACCGCGCTGGATAGCGCAATGTTCCCCAAAGTGACTTATATCACCCCTGGGGCGTTTGGTGCAACCCCTGATAATATATACGAAAGCTGCGGGTTTCTCTCCAAGCTGTTTTTGGGCGCAAATCCCCCGATGTATGGGGATACCGAAAATCAAGATCGCTTTGCGGGCAAGCAGGCATCGAACCAACTTGTGCTAGTGGGTGCGGATGGAACACCGTTGGCTGGTAGCGAGTACACAGATGCAGTCGCTAGATACAGAGAGGATGTGGGCTGGGACGGCAATGCGAAGCAGTGGAGAGGGTGGAGCCTAGAAAAGCAGTACTTGCTGGAATTTGAGGTGGAAAAGGTTGATGGTAAAGCGAATGGTACTCTTATCTGTAGTAACAACATAGTAACAGGGACAATGGTTGCCGAGGGGACAGAATTAGAATTCACGGCGAAGCCAGATGCAGATTTCCAAGTAGATACCTGGAAAATTAACGGTACGGAGACATCTGCTACAGAAGGCCCTAATTTCCCCAACATCCTCAAGGTAACCATGGATGGAGATAAGACGGTAACAGTACTCTTCAAAGCGAAACCTACAGCACCAAAGTTTGCGATTACGAAACAGTTTACGCCGGCCGATGGCACGATGGGAGTAGTGAGCGGTCCGAAGGAGGCTGTAGAGGGTGTAAAGGTGGTTTTTGAGGTGAAACAAACCGCCGGCCACAAGGTTAAAACGATTGCAGTGAAAACCAATGGGACTCCTGCAGTAGATATTGCGTACAGCAAGGAGGCGGTAGAGAACCAGTACAGCTTCACGATGCCTGCAGAGTCCGTAACGATAGCAGCAGAATTTGAGGCTATTAGCACCCCGCAAGAGTACGAAGTAGTGCTAAAATTCACGCCGAGCGATGGCACACTGGGCAGGCTAGAGGCAACAAAGGTGCGAGCCATAGCGGGGGAAATTGTTGGTCTAAAGGTGGTTGAGGGTGAAAATGCCCAGCTAAAGCGAGGCAGTCTACATGCCTACATGAACGATGCGAGCAAAACGAACGTGGCTCTTACCGTTCAAACGGCAACGGCTAACAGCTATACGTTCACGATGCCCGCGGCGGGGGTTGTCATTGAGGCGACGTTTGAATCTGTACAGGAGAGTGCGGTGGAGTCCGCCCAGCTGGCATTGCTCAGTGTTTCACCTAACCCATGCGGTGATTGGCTATATGTGGCTGGATGCGAGTTGGCGCAACGGATAGAGCTATTCACAGTGGCTGGAGAGCCGGTGATAACCTATACCCTGAATGGAGAAAGGGCAGTTCGTATCCCTACAGCAGGGCTACCGGCGGGCATCTATTTGCTGCGCGCAACGGCTGCTGATGGGCAACGGACGGTGCGTGTTCTACACGAGTAGATAAAATGAGTGATGTAGTACGGCAGCGGTGAGGGGGCGGTAACGTTCCTGTGCCGCTGCCAACTATCAGAAACTTCAATAGAAGGATCAAAGGAATCAGTAGATTTCAGTTGGCAGTAGACAGCGCCATATGTATACCCCACAGGCTATTGCGCGTTTATTACTGTTGTCCTTTTTTGTAAAGTCTCCCAATTAACTAACAGTATTTGATTACCCGTAGGGAGTATAGCGTCCGCAATATTCCTGCCTAGAACAGATAGCCATGAAGACGAAGAACCCGTTACTACTGCTCGCCGCGCTCTTGATTATGAGTCCACTTTGCGCACAGGACACTATACGGCTTGGGCTTAGCAGCTTTGTTCCACCGCCCAATGTGCAAACACCTAGGCGAGGAGGTATGGAAAATAGCCTTGGGGAGGCAACGGGTGGAAGGTATAACGTTCTCGTGCAGTTTAATGAGATTCCCGATTCGGCTGTCATGGTCCAGTTGCAGCAATCCGGCGTGCAGCTAGGCTCTTACCTTGGGGGCAAGGCCTATTGGGCAACCATAAATGCAACGCGCAGCAGAAAAGCATTAAACCGTACGCTTAATGATTGTAACGTAACATCATTAGTGGCTACGAAAGGGGAGTGGAAGGTGACGAGAGCTATAGCGAAGGGCGAAGTTCCACGGCATGCACGCATTGGGGAGAAGTATGGGCGTTATACCATCCGCTACGCCAAGAACGCTTCAAAAAGCACTATTCAGCAAGACCTCAAACGGGCTGGGGCTACGGAGGTAACCGTTTACGAAACTATTTACGAGGCTGAGTGCATTGGGGCGACCAGTGAAATCATGCGGATAGCCGCTCTTCCCTACGTGCTATCAATAGCATACCGCGCTCCTGCGCTGGAGGCCTTCAATGAAGAGTCAGCCATTCAGGCACGAGCGCGCCTAGTAGCAGCCCCATCAACGCAACGCGGGGGGCGTATGCTCCGAGGTGAGAAGATACGGGTGGGCATATGGGACCAGAACGTGACGCATCATCCCGACTTTGGGCAGCGTCTACACACCGAGGAGTACGAGCTGCCGGGTGACCATGGGACGCACGTAGCTGGCACGCTCGCCGGCGGTGGATTCATTGACCCGATGGCGCAGGGCATAGCTCCAAAGGCTGAGGTATGGGCATACAATTTTGGCATGCAAAGCAATGGGAAGCAGAGCTACGAAGAGATGCGAGAGGCGTACGCAGCCTACCACCTTCACCTTACCTCCAACTCCTACGGGGCATCCCTACGAGAGAAGTGTAGAGTTTATCTTGACTTTGCCTATGGGCCTCGTGAGGAGCAAATTGACCAACTCTCAATTGATATCCCGGATTTAGTACACATTTACGCAGCAGGGAATGACCAAACCTATTGCAAAGACGAGAGCGTGGCACGGTATGGGGTAGCGGGCTACAATACGGGTACCAATAGAGCAAAAAATATCATACAGGTCGGATCGGTTTCCCGCGATGGTAATATAAGCGCATTTAGCAGCTTTGGCCCGCAGGACGATGGGCGATGGATGCCAATAGTTTGCGCGGCGGGCAATAGCGTGTATAGCACATTGCCGGGTAACGGCTATGGCACTATGGGCGGGACGAGCATGGCGTGCCCCGTAGTATCAGGGGTGGTAGCGCAACTGCACGAACGGTATACGCAGCTGCACCCCAACGAGCGGCTACGTAACGATGCGGTGAAAGCCATAATAGCCAATACCGCCACCGATGCTGGACGAGCGCACCCGGATTTTCAGTACGGATTTGGCATAGTCAATGCGGAGCGTGCGGTGAAAGCCATAGAGGAAGAAAGGATCAGCCTCGGCAGGGTTAAGAATGGAGAAACGATTACAAGTAGGATCGCGCTACCCAAAGGGTGCATCGGTGTGCGAGTGCTGGTTACATGGAACGATCCTGTAGCCGTTAAGGCGCACGCATACGGTGACACTGCCCTAGTGAATGATTTGGACTTACGCGTGATGCTGGGCGGAAAAGAGTACCTTCCGTGGGTATGTAGTGCGAAGAAAAATGAAGTAGAGCAGGTAGCCAAACGTGGAAAGGACAAAATCAATAACATTGAGCAGGTTACGCTATCAAGCGTAGAGCTCACGGGGGCAAGTGAGATCGAGGTGTCAGTAGAGGGTTGCCGTGTAGTTAGCGGGGAGCAGGAATTTGCGCTCACATGGGAGTATGTCATAGATACTCCTCGAATTGTAATCCCATCCGATGGACAAATCGTAGAACCTGGCGCAATGGTGCAGCTACAGGTGGACAACCCGCCTGAGGAATACACGCTAGAATTATCCTACAATGGAGGTAAGAGCTACACTCCGATAGGCCAAGCAACGGGCGAGATGCTTGAATTTCCAATACCAGCCAATGCGCCCATAACGAGCGAGGCAACCCTGCGACTTGTAGGTAGGGGACAAGATGTCGTGATGATGGATGGACACTTCATCATAGCGCCACGAGCGGAGAATGTAAAGATAAACCTCACTCGGTGCACTGAGGATGCCTGGAGCATAGAGTGGGATAAACTTGACGCTGCTGTAAATGGTTACGAGGTTTATTTGGGATCTCCTAACGATGGATTTCGACCGGTAGGACATACCGAACATGGTGATGAGAACCGATTAGAGGTAGATTATAGTACAATTAAAGGATTGAAAGCTCCCTATTTCGGCGTAGGTGTCAGGCTAGATAATACTGGGCAAAAGGCGGGAAGACAAAGTGTGGCAGCAGCTGCAAATACCTCAATGCCCCTTACATTAAAATCAGAAGACTTTCCTTACGAGGAGACCTTCATGGGATACCCATCCCCCCACTTCACGATTGAGAGCCAGGGCAAGAACATACAGGAAGCGATGGTGTATCGCTCTGCCGAAGGGGTAGCGGCGGGATCTAACTCCCTAACTTTCTTCGCAATTAACAGGGCTTCCACCTTCAACGAACAAAACTACTTTGACCTTCCGCGTAATGCAGATAATTATGTGGCTCTATCGCTGTGTAGCCTAAACCTAACGGCTCTACCGAGTACTGAAACTATATACATGCACATTCGCGGAGTACTCCTCTCGCGGTTAGACGAGCGTCCTAACACCGCTGAGATGCGCGTGAGGGTAGATGGAGAGGTAACGAAAGACGTAGCTGGACGCGAGGTATATGTCGCCTCGCAGTATGACCGTGAATGGGTCTACGCCATTCCTTGCGGTGCTGTTCACTCAGTAAGCATTGAATTCGTTGGGAGCGGTACATCCAAAACGATTACAGATGAGGGGAGAGACATGCTCGCCCTATCCGCAATAACGTTTACCCGCGGCGAACCCAATCCAAGTGTAGCTCTCACTATGCTTAGAGTCCCCTACGATGGCCCTAATCTACATGACGGCACATTCACGTTGGAACTCAAGAATAAAAGCGCAATAGAACTATCCAATCTCACCGTGAAAGCTTATAGAGATGGGAAGTGGGTAGGAGGGAGTCAGATTGACAGACTATTTCCATACGAATCAAAAGAGGTGGATATTCCGCTAGACGTATCAACGGATAACGAATTGGGGAGTCTTCTAAAATTCTCCTTTGCATGCGAAATAGACACGCTGCAACGAGAAGTAAATGGATATGCAGAGTATACGATAAACAGTATGGGGAACGTGGTACCCATGCCTACTTCGTACTCATTTGAACGCCCCGGTGGCTACGATCCATTCCACTATGACCCAAGGCAAACGGTGGAGGTAACTGACAAGATAGTATTCACCGACAATGGCGGTGCAAAACAAAACTATACAGTCGGGCAGCTAGCCTCTGTGCGCTTTAAGCCGCGAGACACCACGCAGCGCCTTCTTGCCACCTTCAGAAAGGTAGATTTAGCGGAAGAAAAGGCCTACCTGCTCGTGTTTACCAGCACCCCTAATGATCGCATGGAGCTGGAGCGAATGCGCCCCCGTGCGATGCTAACAGGGCAGCATGATGGGCCGATACGATTTATTTCCGAGGCACGCGATGGCAGCATATGCTTTCAGTTCGGGTCGCCTGTGGAGTCGTTAGGGGAAGGATGGATGGCAGAGATAGAAGCAGTTCCGGCAAGGAATCCGATATCGCTTCTAAGTGCCTACGCACAGCATGTAGGCGATGTGCCACGGGGAGAGATCCCAGTGAAGCTAACTATTCAGAATGGGTGGAATGAAGTGCAGAACGATTGTCGCGCTGCTGTCTGCATAGGGCATGAAGAGATATTTTCCGAGACCCTGCCTCCTCTACAGCCTGGCATCAATGAAGTAACTCTCAAGCAGCCCTTCATTCTTGATTGGGCGCAGTCGATGCCCATTGTGGTCACAGTGGCTGGGAATGATAGCGAGGAAAAGGATAATGTGCAATCCACACTGGCAATATATGATTGCTACTGCATTCCTAACAACCCGATAGAAGGGAGTAAACTATCACTTGCTACTATTCTTTTTCGTGAGAAGGAATACAAGCTCGCTGCGCCTGCCCAGCATATTCGGTATACTCTAGACCCACCGCTAACACTCTACACTGAAGAGGAGAGCGCAACAGTCACGATAAAGCTGTCCCAAGAGTCCCAGAGTGGGGGGATTCTTGCGGCGTGGGTTGACTGGAATGATGATCGGGTCTTTGATGATTCGGAACTAATCGCGCAAAAGTTCAATGCACGCACCAAAAAGGTTTCACTTCGGCTACAGCCGAAGGGGCACACTAGCGGGTCAAAACGAATGCGCATCGTCCTTGCCCATGAGGGTACGTCATTATCGCCATGCGCAGCAGGCATGGACGATGCGGTCTTTGATCTGCAAGATATTCAGCTGACGCTCGTTCAGGGAGATTTCCCTTCAAAAGATGATCTGCAACTCGTATCCGTCGATGCGGGACGATCAGGAGAGGGGCTATCGTCAGAACAACCGGTACAGATTACTGTAGCCAATCAATCGAACGAGCCATTCAAGGGCAGCTTCTCCGTGGTGCTAAAGGCAGGTGGTCAGGAAAGCCACGAAACTATTGATTGCGCAAGCACCCCATTAAGACCCTATGGTGGTGCGGGGGTGTTTACGTTGAAAAATAGCATAGATCTATCAGAAGTAGGTTTGCATGAGATTGAAGTAATAATAACAGAGCAACCCGCTCCAGTCAACGAGTCAAATAATAGAGCAAGGGTGCAAATTGTCTGTCTTAAACCCGAACCGAATGGGTTCTATGCGCTGCAGATGCAAAGCACTCGGGAGGAGTGGATAGAGCCTGGCACGAGGGGAATCACCACCATTGACACTGATGGAAGTGAACGTATAGCCTCTGATGTAACCTTAGAGTTCTGCTTTAAACAAAATCATTCAGCATTTCAGAATATACTCACATCGCAGGGACTAAACGTTTACACCACGCTCAACATGCAGGGCGGTATCCCCGATAATGCGCTAGCCATACTCATAGGGCAGCGCAAGCTGGTTTGGACACCGGAAAACACCCTGTCGCCAGGACGGTGGCATCATGTGAGTATCGTGCTAGAAGGGTGCGAAAGTTCGGTGTGGCAATTTCAGGGCCGTTCCTCGGTGCGAGTATACATTGATGGGGAGGAGCAAACTCTGCACGTGGAAGGCGAGGATGGGCCTCTATATGGCAACCTGAAGCTCTTTTCACAATTTAGCGGTTACGTGAAGCTCTACCGTGCGTGGGCAAAGGCGATAACGAGTAGCGAAGCGAAAGAATCTTCTTTTAGGTACGTGCGAAAGCCAGATGGAACGCTTCCCGAAAAATGCATCGTAGAATACACGTTCAATGAGGGTGTAGGCAATTACATGTCGGTTTCAGGTAGTGATTACGCAACTATACATGCAGAACAATCAAGGGTGAACAGTAGCGATGGAATATGGGTAAAGCCAAGTAGCTTGCTGGCTGGATTTTCGTTTGATGGACAGGTGGGCGCAAAGAAGATAAGCGACAGTGCATACGAAGTGCTATTTAAAAAGGGAACGTCCAAGCTCAGCGTGGGCGGTAAGCTTTTCGCAGCGTGGCCAAAAAGCATTGTTAGTACCACACCAACCACCCTCACGCCAGGAGTATATGACTTTACGAACGCATTACAGGTCAGAGTAGAGGCCTCGCCCTTTGGGCGCACCATGCGAGAGGAACTCACCTTGACATTCAAGGAGGATGCTTCATCTGCATGCGAACTGCTATCGCTAAGGATTCCGAAAAACGGTAACAATGGCCTTAAATCTGATTTAATAGTAAGTGCTCCTATTGGACAAACGGTAGAGATACCTATAGGGACTAACGAGGGGAGAATTGAGGCTCCGCAGGCTGTGTCGTTTGAGTACGAGGTGTCTATGGGCGCAACGCTAATTTACAGAGGGAGGGAGGTGCAAAGCGACACAAAGCTTGATATGGAGCACGGCGCTACGCTTATCGTACGTGCTGCCAATGGGACGGAGAGAGTGTATTACGTAAAGCTATGTTACGCTCAGACCATAGCGTTCACTGCGCCGTCAAGCTTTACGTACGGCGATTCTCCAATTACACTAAATGGGACAAGCTCCAGCGGGCTGCCCGTGGAGTACGTGGTTGATGCTCCTGAAGTGGTCACGGTTGTAGATGGAAAACTGTACATAATTGCCCCAGGAAAATCCAGCATAACATGTCTGCAAAAGGGGGACTACTGGTACGGTGCAGCGCAGTCGGTACGGATTGCCGTTGAAGTTAAAAGAGCAGAGATACGTGCTATAAACGTCACGAAGAGCGTACCATTCGGGAGTCCAATACATTTAGACTTTGAGTATATCGGTCTCAAGAATGGGGACAGCGGGAGCGAGTTGGCATCTCCTACAGAATGGGAGGCTTACGAAATTGTGGATAGCGAAGGGGGAAAGCATGAATTAAATAGTGTACTTCCAATAGGTGAATACACTATAAATCCAAAGAGAAGCTACATGACGGCATGCTACGAAGTGATGCCCGAAGTGGGTAGATTCTCAGTGGTTCAGGGCGATTTATGGCCGATTACAGTCGAGGTGAAAGATGGAGACAGTCAAGAGCCCTTGGCTGGAGTGGCGATGGTATGCGATGGCAAAACGTATGAAACTGATGCGCAGGGACGAGCTGTTGCTATACTGCGCGGGGGCAAACTTTACTCTATGAGGCTGCAAAAAACAGGGTATTCGGGAGTGGTGGATACTGTTGATTTAACTCAAGGAGGAGCAATTGTCAAAACGGTTAGTCTTTCACAGGATGTAGTTACGCTTGCTTACACAGCAGGTATAGGAGGCAAAGTGATAGGTAAAAAGAAGCAGACAATAGGTATAGGAGGGAATGGGGAGAGCATGCTGGCTGTAGCGCAAAGCCCATACTATTTCGAGGGGTGGAGCGATGGTGTAAAAGAGAATCCAAGGTGTGATTTTAATGTAAAAGAGTCGAAGCGTGTAGAAGCGCAATTTTCAATTCCATCATATGCCGTAACGTATAGCGCAATGGGCGGGGGGTACATAGATGGCAACATTGCGCAGCGGGTGAAGCACGGCGAATCTGGCGCAGCTGTGACAGCAGTACCTCTTGGGAATGGGGTATACTTTGCAGGCTGGTCTGATGGATTTGCGGCGACGGAGCGAGTAGAAAGGAGCGTTGAACGGGCATTATCGGTAGAGGCTGAGTTTGAAGAAATTCGAGAATTCCCTGGTTGCTACACCTTTGATAGTCTTACGCAAAGGTCAGCTTACCGTACCCTGCGTGGGGATGTAAAAGCACCACTGTGGGATGTTTACGAGAAAATAGTATTCGATGGGGTAGAGTATTCCATGACGGGACGGTTTGTTGCGCTAGCAAAGGAAGGTACATCGTGCGTATACTCTCCGGTCTATCGGTTAACTGGAATAAATGGAGACTTGACGTTGAAAATGAGAGCCATGATGGTCGGGAGTATGGCGCAACTTCAATTGCAGTATGAAGTGGACGGAAGAGGGTGGAAAGATCTGCCATTTACCCCAATCGCGATGCCGAAAGATTACACAATGCACGTTAACAAAGATGAAATAAGCGATGGGAAAACGATACGGTTCAGGTGGGTGGCTAGCGTTGGTACGAAGGGATTCGCTGCGCTAGATAACGTTTGCGTGTTAGCAGATCTGTCGAAAATGGTAACTGTAAGCTACACGTCAAACCCGAAAGGAGGCGCAACCTTTTGGGATGAAAACACAATGGTTGAATCGCAAAGCGTATCGCTTGGTACAGTGACGAAACCCATCGAAGCTCGGCCCGGCGCAGGGTTCCAATTCCTGCAATGGGGAGATGGGAACTTTAGCGCGGTACTACCGTCTAGCCTCCCCATTCAGAATACCTATGCGGAGGCGCAATGCGTGAGGCTAAGTGATGGGATAATACGCTATGTAGCGGATCCCCAAGAGGGCGGTTACTTCACAATCGGAGGCGCTTCGGCTCGATATCAGATTGTAGAAAAGGGGGGCGAGGCGAAAGACGTAGTAGCGCAAGAAAACGAGGGGTATTGGTTTGCCTTTTGGGCAGATGATGGAGGACGAGACAGAAAGAAAATAAAAGAGGAATCCCCATCGGGTATTCGCATAAAACGTGCGTGTTTTATAAAAGCGCGTTACAAGCTAAAACTTCGTGTGCAGGGTGAGAGTGGATCTTTGCGCAATGCTACCCTATCGGTAGATGGGCGTATTTTCATTACAAACGAAGCGGGTGAGTTTATAGTAAGCGTACCCGAAGGAACCTTTTCAGTTGTAGCCTCGGCAGATGGGTACATGGAGATGCGCCGTAGCGTCACCGTGGTGACAAACACGGAAGTAAACATCCAATTGCAACGTACAGTATTGCCTACCCCGCCGCCTATTAACAGCGCAGAATCTACCGTTCTTCAAAGTCTAAAGCTTTGGCCAAACCCTGCTAAAAGTATGGTTGCGATATCAACACCTTTCCAAGGCTTGGTTAGATATGAAATCCAAACGCTCATGGGAGTTCGCGTATTGGAAGGGGTAGTTGCGGAGGGTGGAAAAATAGCATTGGCAATAGAGTGTCTACCGAGGGGCATGTACATTGTACTTGTGGAAAATAGAAGGGGAGAGGTGGCATCGGGAAAATTTATAGCAGAGTAAATGGGGGCGAACACCGTTACATTTAGAGTGCTGGTTTAGCTAACGACCGCTGCCACTATGACGGTCGACATCTCCATCAGAACGAAAATCCGTACGTACCTCATTTTTCCATTTACTATTGGTTAATCCGTCATTGGCTCCTACAGAACCCATGCAAAGGTAAACGTATTATACATAAAAAACAGATGTGTAGTAATGTGAATTTAAATTCACTATAGTGTTTGTTTGTAGTGAGTTATGACGCGAATGTTGTTCATCCCTCTCTCGCAGGTTTAACGTGTATCATCGGTTTTATCAATCTAAAGAGACGTAGGTCTCACAGCAAAAGCTGTTCTTTACCCCCCATTTACTTTTAACCGTTTTTTTCTGCTATCTTTGCCTTCGGAGGGAGTAGAGATGTTTGGACTTATCGATTGCGACAATTTCTTCGTGAGCTGCGAGCGGGTCGTTGACCCCACGCTTGACGGCAAACCAGTCGTAGTACTATCCAACAACGATGGGTGCGTTGTTGCTCGGAGCAACGAGGTGAAGCGCATGGGCATACCCATGGGCATTCCCTTCTTCAAGATTAAAAATCTTGTGGCATCGGAGGGGATCATCGTACGTTCCGGCAACCACCAACTCTACGGCGAACTCTCCCGACAGCTCATGCATTTCATCGCAGAAAACACTAAGGATCAGGAGGTCTACTCCATTGATGAGTGTTTTGTTTCGTTGACCGGCGTGGCGCAGCCTGTCGACTTCATGCGGATGCTGCGCGGTGCCATTTGGGATACGTTCCACCTTCCCGTCAGTATTGGCATCGCCGACACCAAAACCCTTGCCAAGGCCGCATCGCACTTCGCGAAGCATATTAGCGGATACCGAGGTGTGGCGATGATTGACACCGACGTGAAGCGGCAGAAGGCTCTCGCGCTGCTCCCTATAGGAGAGGTATGGGGCATTGGAAGGCAGTTCCAAAAGAAGCTCAGCTCCATGGGGTGCCAATACGCCTCCGACTTTGTGGCATTGGACCAGCACCTGGTGTCGCAAGTCTTCTCTAAGACTGGGCTTGCCACCTACCTAGAACTCAAGGGTGTTTGTTGCCACGCCATTGAGAAGCGTCAGCCGCCGCAGTCCATCTTCTCATCGCGTTCCCTTCCCTCAGAAATTAACGACTTCTCGCAGCTCCGGGAGCTTGTGGTCACCTTTGCAGCCCATTGCCACCGTAAACTGCGCAACGCGAATGGGAGATGCGCTAAGGTTTCCCTCCAGCTCGCAACCAATCGCTTTAAGACCACCCTTCCGCAGCAGCAGGGGCTCTTTGAGGTGCAGCTTCTGTCCCCCACCGATGATATTATTCAAATCACCTCTTGCGCCACCCAGCTCCTAAAGGAAAATATACGGTCGGAGTGCCTATACAAAAAGGTGGGCGTTGGCCTCTCCCAGCTCTCCTACACGCCTACCCCCGTTAACATCTTCGACACCCATAATCGTGAGAAATCGGAGCGTCTCAACTCGGCTCTAGATGATATCTATAAAACGTTCGGGCAATCCACGGTTACCCTCGCTAGCCAAAATGGCCGCACGTTAGAGAACATTTCCCGCGCCGACCAGCGTTCCGATATCCCTTCCGAAAGGTTCCCGGACATTGATAAAACATCGTATCCGCCCACGCGATTCTCGTAGGGTGACGGGTCACTAGGAGTCACCCCGCCTCATGCGCTCTCTCCCGCATCGTGGGCAACGTTTTGGCTGTCGCGCACCTCCTTGTGTAAGCGATGCGCCTCGCGCACCACCTGTGGGCTCAGCAAGAGCAGCGCGATGACATTGGGGATCACAAGAAAAAAGTTGAATGTATCGGCCATCTCCCACACCAGATCCACCTGCACCACGGAGGATAGCACCACCACCAACGCCACCGCCACCCGCAACGGCCATATAAGTCGATTGCCACAGAGGTAGCGCATGTTCTGCGCAGCAAAGAAATACCACCCCACGGACGTGGTAAACGCAAAAAAGAATAGCGCAAGACCAATGAAATATTTCCCGCCTGCGCCAAAGGCACCGCGGAACGCCGTTTGGGCTATCGCTACTCCCTGCGCGTCTGGGTGGGTTTGAATCACGCCAGAAAGGAGTATAACCAACCCCGACAGGGTACAAATGATGAAAGTGGTTCCCACGCCGAGCAACGCCACTAGGCCCTGGTCATAGGGGTGCTTCACTTGCGCGATGGCATGCGCGTGGGGCGTAGACCCAAGGCCGGCCTCATTGCTGAACAGCCCTCGGCTTATACCGTACCGGATGCTTTGCATCACGACGATTCCCATGGCGCCCCCGCCAGCTGCGTACGGGGTGAACGCATACTTAAAGATGTCACGGAACACTCCGGGCACGCCATCTATATGCATACCTATAAACACTAGTGCTCCCACCACGAAGAGAGTGGCCATAAAGGGCACCACACGCTCGGCAAACGCCACGATGCGGGTAACGCCTCCCGCAAGAACGGAGAATATGAGCAGGGCAAGCGGGATGCCGATGTATAGTTTATTAACCCCTATAGGGAAAAAGCTGGCCACCGAGTCCACGATAGAATTTGACTGCACCATGACCCCCATCAGCCCTAGCGAAAGAATACCAAATATGGCAAAAACGATAGCTAGGAGTTTGGAATTCAATCCGTTACGTATATAGAAGGCTGGACCGCCCACAGCATGGTTATCTCGCTTCGTACGGTAGAGTTGGCCTAGCACTGCCTCGGAAAAATTGGTAGCCATTCCTAGTATTGAACTGACCCACATCCAGAAGAGCGCACCGGGGCCTCCCGCTACGAGCGCCGTGGCAACGCCCACGATGTTCCCGGTGCCTACCTGTGACGCCACCGCAGCCGAGAGAGCCTGGAATGGGGTAATTCCTTCGCTCCTTGATGCTTTCCCTTTTCGGCCGCTGCCCACTAGTCGGCGCACAGCGAGAAAAAAGTAGCGTTGCACGAAGCGTAAGCGAATGGTGTAGTATAACCCTGTAAATAGCAGAATTATGGAGAGTATCGGCCCTACCCATGTGGCGTTGAAGTCGTGTATAAAGTCAAATACCTGTTGCTGATCCATCGCTGTTACTCTAATTATTATTTTCTCAGCGCAAATGTAGTAAATATTTTTTGGCAAAATCTATATACCTTTGCCCCAGTTTCGTTCTGATTCATTCCCTGTTGAAAGGAGATAGGCTATGCTTGACTTCGCGGCAATAGATTTTGAAACGGCCAATGGGAGACGTTCCAGCGTGTGCAGCGTGGGCGTAGTGGTGGTGCGAGGGGGTAACATCGTGGACGAATTTTATAGCCTTATCCAGCCCACGCCGAACTACTACTCTTATTGGACCACGGAAGTTCACGGACTAACCCGCCGCGATACTGATGGGCAGCCCCTATTCCCCGATGTTTGGGATTCCATTGAGGGGCGTATTGCAGGGCTTCCCTTGGTGGCGCACAACCGCCCCTTCGATGAGAGCTGCCTAAGGGCGGTCTTTGCTGAGTACGATTTGGTCTACCCCGAGTATCCTTTCCTTTGTACCCTTGCGGCGGCGCGTCGGAAGTTGCCCGGTTTGGAAAACCACCAGCTTCACACGGTGGCCCAGTATTGCGGCTATCTACTGAAAAACCATCACCATGCGCTTGCCGATGCCGAGGCGTGCGCATGGATAGCGATGCAGTTGCTGTAGAGCATTACACTCTACAATATTTTTGTCCCATACTTTTTCCCTAAAACTCCCCCTGTCTTTCCGCCCACGCGGAGAGGCTTTCTAAAGAGTTAGCCTGCTCCCCGTCGGGGAGGCGCCAGGCTGCGCCATCTTGCGCCTTGGTGATGGTGATTACGCTGGGATCATCACTAATTGCTTCCTGCCATCCCAGGCGCAGCAGCACCCTGCGTGCGTATAAAAAATCGGGGTCTTCGGGCGGACTAACGATGCGGAATCGGGGGCGATTGCTTGCGTTTTTGGTGCGTAGCGTGAAGGTAAAGCTCTTGGGATCAAAGGTGCTGCTCTCCGTGCCGAATACCGCGTTGAGGATGCCGCTTCTCGCCGCCTCCTCGGGAAGGGTGTCGTAGAGCGTAGCGTTGTGCGCAATCCATAGCCGGTCGCTGCACCACAGGGCCGACTGGAGGTCGTGGGTGGAGTAGATAATGAGGCGGTGGGTGGTGCGGGCGAGATGGCGTAGGAAAACCACTAGATTCCCCTTGGATGGAAAATCGAGAAAGGCTGAGGGTTCATCAAGAAGCAGGATGGGGGTCTCCTGCGCGAGAGCCATGGCGAGCCATACCCGCTGCCGTTCGCCATCGCTTAGCGTGCCGATGCGACGATCGGCAAAGGGGGTGGTTTGGGTGAGGCGCATCGCCGTCTCCACGGCAGCGTAGTCGTGTGGACTGGTGGTTTTAAACCACCCTTGATGTGGAAACCGAGCGAGCATGACGAGTTCCTTCACCCTTACGTTCCCATCGGGGGTGTGACGGGTAGGGGCAAAGGCCACGAGTCGGGCTTTATCCCGGTGCGGGAGCGAGGCGATGGGGGCATCTTGGGCTATAACGCACCCCTCTAGGGGGGGCAAAAGCCCTGCGATGGCGCGTAGGAGGGTGGTTTTACCACAACCATTTCTACCGAGGAGCGCGATGGTTTGCCCATTGTATGCTTTTACAGAGTGGGTGCCGGTGGAGAGGATTGGGGTGGTGTAGCCCAGGGCGAGGCTATTGAGCTGGAGAATAGGGACGCGGGGCGAGGCATTGGAAGGAGAAGAGGCCATGGGGATTTGAAAGGATTTAACGATTACCACGAATAAGGATGTAGATAACGATGGGGAGGCCTAGCAGTGAGGTGACGGCGTTGATGGGCAGCGCCATGGGGAGGCCAGGGAGTTGCGAAACGATATCGGCTAGGACCAGGCTGATAGGGCCGATGAGGAGACACCCAACGAGGAGCATGCCGTGGCGGGAGGTGCGGTAGAGGAATCGGGCCACGTGGGGCACCGCGATGCCGATGAACCCAATCGGGCCGCAGAAGGCTGTAGAGAAACCCGCGAGAAGGCTCGTGGAGAGAAAGATTAGGGTGCGGGCCTGCCGCATGGACACCCCCAGGACGGCGGCTTGCTCCTGCCCGAGGAGTAGCACGTTGAGCGGGCGCACGCAGAGGAAGGCGAGCAGCGTGCCGCCAGCCACGCCGCCGGCTAGGATGGCGAGGCTTTCGCCGGTAACGTTCGCCATGCTGCCCATGCTCCAGATAATGAAGTTTTTAAGCGTATGCTCATCGCTTACGTATTGCAGGATGCTCACGCCGGAGGATGCCGCCGCGCCGAGCATCACGCCTAGAATGAGGAGAGAGCTATTACTACGTAAACGCATTGAGGCTGCGAGGATAATAATCAGCATGGCCATGGCGCCCAGCCATGCTGCTGCGGCGAGGGAGATGGGGGTGCTGGCCACCACGATGCCGCCAGCTAGGAGCGAGATGGCCGCGCCGAGGCTTGCGCCGCTGCTAATGCCCAGCACGTACGGCCCCGCAAGGGGATTCTTAAAGGTGGTTTGCATGAGCAGTCCGCTCACGGAGAGGGCGATGCCCGTGAGAATGGCGGTGATGGTTTTGGGTACCCTAAAGCCGCGCACAATAATAGTGCTTAGCTCCGAATCGGGGGATCCAACTAGGGCGCTCCAAACCTGTGATAGCGATAGGGTGGCGGATCCCACCAGGAGGTCAACCGCTACGAGGAGCAGTAGGACAACGGCGAGGGATGCGGTGACGATGGTCGTTCTACGCATGGTTTGTGCATTCTAACGCCGAGGCGTGGGGATTGTCTATTTGCAGGAGGGTTGATGCGCCCACTAGGCTGGGGCGGGAGGTCCCCTTTGGGAGTTGTGGCGCCTTGATGCCATCACCAACGCAGATAGGAGCGATGAATATCCGCGCCTCGTCCCACAGGTTAGAGGCAATGAACTGATCCAAGGTCTTAGCGCCGCCCTCCACCAGCAACGAATTCACGCCCCGGCCATAGAGCTCGGCTAGAACATTTTCCGGCACGGATCCACTCCTATCAATTGGGGCAATCTCAAGCTGGCTTACGGCTTGTCGCTCCCTCCATGCTGGGGTATCAACGAGGCTGCTGTTCGTAAGGAGGAGCGTAGGCTGGGAGCCGTCAAAAATATGCGCGGAGCGTGGGAGCGAGAGGTCTCTATCCACGATTACCCGTAGCGGTTGCGGTCCTACCCACGCCCGCACGTTGAGTCTCGGGTTGTCGCGCAGCACGGTGTTTGCCCCCACGAGGATGGCCATATGCTCGGAACGCCAACGGTGCACCAGCATTCGTCCATGATTACCCGTAAACCATGGGGCGGGGGTTTCGGGAGAGCGTTTGATGTCAATGAACCCATCAATTGATTGCGCCCATTTAAGGAGTACGTAAGGGCGGTGCAGCGTGTGGAAGGAGATGAAGGCGGGGTTGAGAGCTTGGCATTCCGATTGCAGCAGCCCCACCTCTACTGCAATGCCATTTCGTTGTAAACGTTCTACTCCATGCCCATTCACTTTTGGATTGGGGTCGAGCGAGCCGATAACCACCCGTTGTATGCCCGCTTCGATAATCGCCTCCGTGCAGGGTCCCGTCTTCCCCTGGTGGCAGCATGGTTCAAGCGTTACGTACAGGGTAGCGTTGTGCAGATCAATCCCCTTACGGTTCGCTTCCGCGATGGCGTTTCGCTCCGCGTGCGGCCCGCCGTAGCGTTGGTGGTATCCCTCGGCCACGATTCTCCCATTAGCGGTGATCACAGCCCCCACCCGCGGGTTGGAGAGGGTGTAGCCCCGCCCGCTGCGGGCTATCTCAATGGCGTGCGCCATCATCAGCCGGTCAAATTCGCTCCACTGCGCCATACAAAAGCTGTAGTATAAACGTTACCTTCGCGACAAATTTACTACACCTAGGCCATTCCTACAAATTCGGTGCAGGTGTACACGCATGGAACAGACTGATAGACAACACGAACGCATAAAGCTCACATCGCGCACCCCCCGCGCGCTGCTTGGCGACCTCCAAGGGGCGTTGCGGACTATCTACCCTGAGGGCGAAGCGCAAGCAATGGCTCGGAGGCTGGTGGAGGCGCGTTTCAGCACCCCTTTCTATCGCTTTCTTTTGGATGGTGAAACGCCCCTCGATGGGGCTAAACTGCAAGGAATTGGCGAGGATTTAGCACGATTGCTAGCCCACGAGCCGGTGCAGTACGTGGTGGGTGAGACCGGGTTTTGCGACCTTACGCTCCGCGTAACGCCCGCCGTGCTGATTCCCCGCCCTGAGACGGAGCTGCTTACGCTGGTCCTATGCAGGCTCTACGCGCAGCGTGCGCCCCATGTACTCGACATCGGCACCGGGAGCGGTGCGATTGCGATCGCCCTGGCGAAAGGATTGCCCTACGCCCGGGTGGAGGCGATAGACGTAAGCGCAGAGGCCCTGGCCGTGGCGCGGGAAAACGCTGCGCGGCATGGGGTAGAGGTCAATTTTACCGAAATGGATGTACTGTCACCCATAGTTCGCTGGCCCGAGCGGGCGTGGAATTTGGTGGTGAGCAATCCTCCATACATACCCGCCTCCCGTGAGGAGCAACTCGCCCCCAACGTAACGCGCTACGAGCCGCGAGGGGCGCTTTACGTGCCTGATGAAGACCCTCTGCTATTCTATAGGGCGATACTGCAGCGCGCAAAAAGCTCCCTGCGTGAAGGGGGAATGATGGCATTTGAGATCGATAGTGATTACAATGTACAACTCTTTGAACTTGCAAAACGAGAGGGTTACGGAGCGGTAGAGGTTCTGAATGATTTCGCTGAGAAACCCCGGTTCTTGCTGGCGGCAGTGGCGGAGGAAAATGGGTTTGTAGCGGAGTTTAAACGGATATTGGAGAGCTACTGATGGAAGAGCAACCGGTTGGAAAAGAGGAGATAGCGAAGGTCCATGCGAAAGCGATGCGGCTTTGCAGTCGTCAGGAGAAGTGTGTATACGATATGTACACATGGTACGCACGGAAAGGGGTACCAGCGGAGCGTATTCCGGACTTGGTAGAAGATCTAGTGGAGCAGCATTTTGTTGACGATGCGCGCTACGCCGAGGCGTACGCCAAGGAAAAAATGCGACTCTCTAAGTGGGGGGCGAATAAGATAGCGGCTATGCTGCGTGGGAAGCGAATTGATGAAGCGGTGATTGGCGATGCCATTGCGCATGCCGAGGAGGAGTGCGGCGGGGTGGATATTGATGATCTGCTGGAAAAGAAGGCAATAGGATTGCTGCGGGGCGAAGTGGATGTTTACCAGGTGGTTATCAAACTAATGCAGTTCTCGGTGGGGAGAGGGTTCGGGCTGCAAGAGTCAAAGGACGCTGCGAGCCGCGTGGTGCGTAGGTTGCTGGAGGAGCGTGGCGAGTAGATTGGGTTGATTGCCTCGCGGGCTTTCATAGCGCAAAGGGATTTCATACCTTCGCGCTGCGTGCTGGCGGAAAGCATGGTACGCATAGCGGTTAAATGATGTCGGAGATATGAAATCAGAAAAAATATTGGCGCCATCGATACTCTCAGCGGACTTTACGCGGCTAGGGGAGGCGGTGCGCATGGTGGATAGCAGCGCGGCGCAGTGGGTGCACCTCGACATTATGGACGGGGTTTTTGTGCCGAATATATCGTACGGTTTTGCCGTGGTGGAGGCGGTGCGCAGGTGTACGGACAAGCCCCTCGATGCGCATTTGATGATTGTGGATCCAGACCGCTACCTCCCGCGCTTCGCCAAGGCGGGGGCGAATGTGATTACGGTGCACTATGAGGCTTGCACCCATCTGCACCGCACGCTGCAGGCGATTCGGGAGTTAGGGGTAAAGGCTGGGGTGGCCATTAACCCGCACACGCCGCCGGAACTACTGCGTGACATTTTGCCCTACGCAGATCTCGTGCTGCTCATGAGCGTTAACCCGGGCTTTGGCGGGCAGCGGTTTATAGAGACCTCGTGGGGAAAATTAGCACGGCTGGTAGAGATGGTGCGTGCCGAGGAGCACGAAACGCTGATAGAGATAGATGGCGGCGTGGGTGCGGAAAATGCGGGCAAGCTTTGGGAGGCGGGGGCTGATGTGTTGGTCGCGGGGAGCGCCGTTTTCGGGGCGAAGGATCCTGCAGCGGCGATTAGAGCGATTATGGAGTAATATTGTTTTAGATCAAAAAGAGGGATGGCGAAAGAGGTAGAGTACTCCTTGGCGGGGGAGGAGTTCATCCCGCTGATAGCATTGCTGAAGGTGGTGCGTGCTGTGGGGTCTGGCGGTGAGGCGCAGCGGGTGGTGGAGGAGGGGTTGGTGCGGCGCAATGGGGAGGTGGAACAGCGCAAGCGGGCAAAGATACGGGCGGGCGAGGTGGTAGAATTTTCGGGCTGGCGTATTTCAATTAAGGGGTAGATACACGGAGAGTTTAAGGGAACGATAATCCTCATTCTCGCTCTGCGCCTTGACCATGCTCATGGTATCCCGCGGCATCCTCTCGCACCGTACCGATTGCGCTGCGGGGCATGCGCCGCTTGGTGTGGGTTTGTGCTGAGTGCGGCGTGCCGTGCGAATCTAGTGCACGCTCCGCGAATAGGGTTGCTTCTTTTATGGATATTGCGTCCGCTTCGGCGTACGTGACATTGCCGCTCACCCATGGTCGTGGGGTGTGCAATAGGATGTGCCCCATGTGCTGCAGCATATCAATGGCAAGCTCACTCTCCTTCTTTCGCCGGTTGGTCGCAACGATTATAGGGTGATTATTCTGCCAGAAGGAGTAAGCATTAACAGGAGCTAGGCGAAAATGCGGGAGAACGTGGTACGCAATGCCGTGCTTCGCCGCCTCGGCCGCAAGCGTATCGGTGGTCAATCCGCGCCCATTGATGGATTGATCGGCGAGCCAATGGCAGAACGCTTGCCCCTGTTTTTGTGAATACCTTACAATCACATTTTCTGCCCTCTTTGCGCCGAGGTACATGGCGCAAAACATCCACGCCCGTAGGTTGCGCATGTTGACCTTGCTTTTTTGACTAACGCCGTAGATAGCCGCGCTATCCGCTATGCCCGCGATGTCGCACGCCCGCTCAAAACCCACGTACCGGGCTGCTTTGTTGAATGCCGGCAGCCGGTCGTACAGCCCATCGTGTTCAATATACTCGTCAAGCAGGTTGAACACCCGCTCTGTGTTCACGTAGCGGTCAATTACCTCTACCTCTCTGTACGCTAAATCCTGACGCACCTTGCGGACCCCGTAGTGGGCGCGGCTCTCGTTGAATGAACTTTGCAAGCGCATCCAGTAGTCTGCATCCAGTTCTGGTAGCACCTTTTCTATCGCTTTCGCGAAGGTAGGCGTAAAATCCTTTTCCCTATTCACTTATTTCTCTACCTCTGCTAGAGGCACGCCGGTGATCCGGGAAAATTCCGCTAGACTTACTCCCCTAAACTCTAGCTCATCACCTAAGGGCTCTCCAGGGTGTATAGGAGTTATAATTACGCATTCAATTGCTCGTCCCATAGTGGTCTACGCTTAACTCTATAAGTTTCACTATAACTTCTGCCCGTGTTTCATCCACTGTGAAAATCAATCGCTCCTGCCGCTTGTAAACTATTCTCGCTGAGTAGTATCCCGCAAGGCTACCCTTTAAATTTTCTATCGCATAGCGTTTCGCATTTTGCGCATCCTCCATGCTTTCACTTTGCTTCAAATGCAGAGTAAGCGTGTTTAACTTTTCGATGAAAAACGCATCGTGCGCTAGCCTTTTATACTTTCTGCACCTCTCCCCCTAGAGGAGGGCTGCCAGCTGTTTATCTTCAAACTCAACTTTGATGCCGTTTCTGCGGTCAGCCAAGCTTTGATTTTCGCACGGCGAAGGTAATCAATTTTCATATTACAAACCGTGCAAACTCCCATTCGTATTGCATCCATTACGCACCAACTTCGCATCTGGTTCGCATCAAATTCGGATTTCTCCGGAGAAATCCGAATTTGATGCGAAGGGGGTACGAATGCAGTGCAGCATTGAACTGTTTACAGCGAGATCGTTGAGGTGGTTTTATGCGGTGCGGGAGAAGGAACTCTGTGCAATCCTCTAGAGCCTTGTGTAGCCGCAATAATCCCGACAATTTGTTACCTTCGCGGTGTGCTGGGGGTGCATAAAGGTTTTGAAACCCTCGGCGTGCGCAATTATGGATACACTAACAGAAATGGCGCTCCCCACGGAGGAGCAAATCTCCGCGCAATCGTTCTACCACGCCATGCACGGTCTTGATTGGGAGGACCTTGCGGCGCAAATTCAATCGAAGACGGCTGCTGATGTTGAGCGGGCGCTCGGTCATGCTGGCCATTGCAGCATTGAGGAGATGAAGGCGCTCCTCTCCCCCGCGGCGTTGCCGTACTTAAAGCAGATGGCAGAAATAAGTCACCAGCTCACGCTGCGACGCTACGGGCGGGTGGTGTCAATGTATGTTCCCCTATACCTCTCCAACGCATGCTCCAATAGCTGTGCCTACTGCGGCTACAGCCTACTGAACCACATCGGGCGGAAAACGCTAACCGATGAGGAGATTATCAGCGAGGGGAAGGCCATCCGGGATTTGGGGTTTGAGCATATACTCCTCCTCACTGGGGAACATAAGAAGGAGGCGGGTTTTGACTACCTGCGCCATGCCATTTCGTTGCTCAAACCGCTCTTTCCGCAGATTTCTATCGAGGTGCAACCGATGGGAACGAAGGAGTACGCCACGCTTGGGGCGGAGGGACTCAATGCGGTATACGTCTACCAGGAGACGTATAACGAGAAGACTTACCCTGATTACCACCTAGGCGGAAAAAAGAAGGACTACCGCTGGCGGCTTGAAACGCCTGATCGTATCGGTGCTGCGGGCGTTCATAAGATAGGGCTCGGCGCGCTCCTAGGGCTTGAGGATTGGCGGGTGGAGAGCCTGTGCGTGGCGATGCACGTGCGGCATCTCCAAAAACTCTACTGGCAAAGCAAGTACTGCGTGGCATTCCCTCGGCTTCGGCCGCACGCAGGGAGCTTTGAGCCCAAGTTCCACGTAACCGACCACAACCTGCTACAGATTATCACGGCCTATCGGCTCTTCGACGAGGATCTCGATATGTCGCTCACCACGCGCGAGTCCTCCTTCTTCCGAAACAATGCCTTTAAGCTGGGTATCACGTCGTTGAGCGCAGGGTCGCACACGGAGCCAGGGGGCTATTCGCATGCTAATGCGGAGCTGGAGCAGTTCCACATCTCCGATGATCGTACCCCCGACGAGGTGGCGGAGTTTGTGCGGTCGCAAGGCTACGAAACGGTATGGAAGGATTGGGATCAAGCGCTGCAGTAATTGACTACAACACGCGGCGGCAGCACGCCCGCACGCTGCAGCTGGAGGGGGTAACCCCGGAAATGTTTGTGGCGTACACACGGGCGCGTCTCTGCGTAGTGGGCGCAGGGGGGCTCGCGAGTGGATTTCTCCCCCTTGCGGCGGCCATGGGGGCGCGGCACTTCACCATCATCGATGATGACCGTGTGAACTATTCCAACCTCCCGCGCCAGCTGCTCTATACCCCATACGACATTGGGAAGCCCAAGGTGGAGGCGGCGGATAGGGTCGTGCGGGGGTACGCGCCGGGCATCAGCGTAAAGCCCATTCAGGCGCGGCTCAGCGGAGAGAACGTGGAGGAGCTGGTCAAAGGCGCAAATCTAATCGTTGACTGTAGCGATAATTTCGCCACGCGGTATCTTCTCGATGGGGTGGCGCGCGCGATGCATATTCCCCTTCTCTATGGGGCTGTGGGAGAGGCTGTAGGGCAGATAACGTTGCTACACGGCAATGCGCACGTTTCGTTGCGGGATATTTTCGGCCCTGAGCCAGAGTCAACGCCGCCGCCGGCGGTGTTCCCCCCGGCGGTGCACCTTGTGGGTACCATGATGGCCAGCGAGGCGTTCAAGTGGGTGACCAAGTATGGACCTACGCTTGATGGGGTGCTACTACAAATAGATTTACGAACCAATCAGCAGGTATGGCTACCGGTGAAATAGCAGGGGGCGGAGGGAAAGGGCAGAATGCGGTGCAGGGAAAGCCGCGGATGCGGGTGGTTATTGTCACCTACTACTGGCCCCCCTCCGGCGGGGCGGGGGTGCAGCGGTGGCTGAAAATGGCGAAGTGCATGGCGGAAGAGGGGATAATCGAACCCATTATCTTTACCCCGTCCAACCCCGATCCCCCGCTACGCGATGAGTCGCTGCTCGGCGATGTGCCCGAGGGGATGCAGGTGGTGACGTACCGTAGCATTGAGCCATCCCGTGCGTTACGGAAATTTCTAGGAAAGGATCGTGGCGGCATGGAGACCACAAGCGCCGCGAAGGGGAAGAGGATGGGCTTGGCGGCGAGGGCCATGCTGTGGGTTCGGGGAAATGTTTTTATTCCCGATGCGCGACGTTTTGGCGTTCGTTCTGGAGTGCAGCGGCTGCGAACGTGGATTAAGGAGAATGGTGCTGATGCTATAATCACTACGGGCCCGCCCCACTCGATGCACCTCATAGGGTTGAAGGTGCATCGTGCCACTGGACTCCCATGGATTGCCGATTTCCGCGACCCTTGGGTTGATTTCCCCTATCTGCACTATCTGCCCCTCACTCGGTGCGCGCGCCGTCGGCATGCTGCGCTGGAGAGGCGGGTGGTGATGGGGGCGGATAGGGTGCTGGTGGTAAGCCCTACCATGCAGCGAAATTTTGAAACCACCTACGGAAGGTCTATTGATTTGATATACAATGGGTACGACCGAGATGATTTCTCATCGCTACCCCCGCACGTCCCCTCGCAGCCCTTTACAATATTGCATTGCGGCGAGATGAAGGATGATCAAAATCCCCACGCGCTGTGGAGTGCCATCGCGGAGCTGCATCGGGAGGGGCGTATTTCGCCCGATACGCTGCGGGTGCAGCTCATTGGGCGGACGGCAGCCGGGGTGCGCGCGGAGGTGGAGGCCGCGGGTATTGCCGGCTACGTTAGCCCATTGCCGCCAGTGGCGCACGTTGATCTGCCGCTGCGGCTGCGGGCGGCGAGCGCATTGCTGCTCAGTATAAACCGGGTGCCGAGCGCCTGGGGTATTATTACGGGGAAGCTGTTTGAGTATCTCGCCGCTGAGCGCCCCATTTTGGCATTTGGTCCGCCCGATGGCGATACGGCAGCTTTAATTAGGAGCGTACAGGCGGGCGAGCTTTTTGACCATAATGACACAGCGTCTGTTAAGAAAACGCTCGCAGCGTGGATGGAGGCGGAGGCGCAGGGGGCGTTGCACGGAAGCAACGAGGGGCGAGAGCGCTATTCACGGCAGCAGGAGGCACGGGAGGTCTGCCGGTTGCTAGTGAATGGCGATTAGTTAGCTGATTCTTACAGGTGTGCATCAGCCTAATAGGCGGTGCGAGCGCCAAGTCGGTGGTTAGGACGTGGAAGTTTTGTATCTAATTTGAGCGAGCAGGGGGTGGGGCGGCCCTGTAAGCAGGATGGGGTCTGAGGAGGACTAGTCTTTGCGGCTCTCCCATGCTACCCCCTGCATTGAACTTGCGTATGCATATCCGCCAGGGCCAGTCTGAAAGACTGACCCGCGTGGCCCATTGGCGCATAAAGCCCCCGCGGGAGCTACCCCGCCTACCACCCGTTAAAAATTTTTTTGTACCTTTACCCAACGAAAGCGATGGAAAGGTTGTAGAAGGAGGGCAACGGGATGGCAAGAAAATATCCAATAGGGAATTCGGACTTCACGAAGATCCGCACGCAGGGCAAGCTATACGTGGATAAAACGGATCTGGTGTATAAGATTACCAGCGACTACGACTACTGCTTCCTGAGCCGCCCGCGGCGGTTCGGGAAGAGCCTGCTGGTCTCCACGCTGGAGGCGTACTTCCTGGGTCAAAGGGAACTCTTCGCGGGGCTGGCGATGGAGGGGCTGGAGCGAGACTGGGTGAAATACCCCGTGCTGCACGTGGATTTTAGCAGGGATAATTTCACAACGCCGGGCGTACTGGAGAAGACGCTCAACACGATTTTGGGCAATTGGGAGCGCATCTACGGGCGAGAGACGGGCGATGATACCTTCGCCGCGCGCTTCATCCGGGTAATCGAGCGGGCGCATGCGCAGACGGGGCGGAGGGTGGTGGTGCTGGTGGACGAGTACGACAAGCCGCTGCTGGACGCCATTGACGACGAGGCGCTCGTGGCGCGCAACCAGGACGCGCTGCGGGGCTTCTACGGGGTGCTCAAGGGGATGGACGAACACCTGCGGTTCGTG
>QWCB01000595.1_pt1 | contig 49215 bp, 38 predicted proteins | sample 1972511 | NCBI WGS metagenome assembly QWCB01 (sample SAMN09866719, study PRJNA288562) | Human gut metagenome isolate term5_stool, whole genome shotgun sequencing... | isolation source: gut | host: Homo sapiens | place: USA: California | reverse complement strand
GTCGGCGAGCGAAAAGCCGACCACGTCCGAAAAAGCACCGGCATCCAACGAAACCAAACCGAGCACGTCCGTCAAAACCCCCTCTTCCGAAAAGCCGGCGTCATCCGCGCAAAAACCGCAGACAAGCCGCGTAACGAGTGAACGCACCCCGGCGGAAGAAGAGGCGGCGAAAGTGCCCTCGACACCTTCCTCGAAAGCGCTGGCAGAATTGCCGGTCTTTACCGGTCAGCGTTTAGGAAATACGAAAGTTGTTTTTTATCAACATCCGTCCCTCAGCGTAGGACTGGATCTGCGCACGACGGGAGATATGGCGAAACAGCTGTATGTTTCTCCTACCAAAGACGGATTTGTTATCTTACCGCGACAGATGATGACTCTGTTGGGTCTGGACGACAAAGCCTTGCAGGAGAAGATCGAAGAGGGAGGAAACGTTCCGGGTGCGATTACTGTTTCGCTTGTAGACGCGAAGAAGAAAGAAGAGCTGGAAAAGGCGGATACGGCGAGAAAACTGCGCTTCATTGAGGCGGAGGACGGTCGGTTTTATGTCATTCGACAAGAAGAGAACGACCTTGGTAGGTATCAAAAAGTGTACAGTATGCTGGACAAACTGTTCAGCCCGCAATTCGTTGCCGAGAACCTGACTACTGCGGGAATGATAGGCAATCCGCCGAAAGAAGCGGATGACGTCACCCTTGGCGCACAGCAGAGCGAGTGGGAAAAGCTCGTTTCGATGATGCGGGATAATCCTGCCGTTGTGGAATGGAATTGGAATTTACCGCTTCTCTCTTCTTCCAACGGCTATCTGCATGACGGAAAAGATCTTCGTGCTAACGTGCCGGAAGGCAATCCTTCTTATGCGTTTGGACGAATGGATTTGAACGATGACAAGGTGCCGGAATACCTCATTCATGCGACGACCACCGGATCAAAAGAAGGTAGAGCCGCCGGATATTGGGCAATTTTGGAGCCAACGCCCTCCGGGTTGAAGGTGGCGAATATTGTTGCTCAGGGAAATGGGGATCTCATTCGGCATCAGGATAAACTTATTTTCCCCACGCTGGATCAAAACAAAGATACCGTTTCGTTGGCAGTGCAGGAAACCAATTTAACAAAAGACACCATTCGCGAAGACTTGCCGCAGGTGGAGTTTCACTTAACCGACAAAATGACGGGCGCCGAACTTGCCGAGACGTATCCGGATGAATCGCTTATTCCCATGAAGGGAAATGTGTATCGGTTCAAGATGCGTGATCTCGAACGATTTTTGGATTATGCGGTTACGGTGATGGGCGAAGCGAATTATGTGGAGCTGATCGGTCCGGTGAAAGATGAAAAGACGGGACAGACGAATCCGGACGGGACACGGGAGACGAAAATTACCGATGCGCTGTTATATCTACAAGAACGCTATCCGGACGTACCACTTACGCCGGATCGCCTGAAAAAAGCGACTTCTACAGCGACGTTCAAGGAGTTGGACGACGCGCTTACGCCAGGTGACTTCGACCGCATTGAATGACGTTTTTTCATCGAACGAAAGGGGACGGCAAGCCGTCCTCTTTTATTATGCAAGGCGACAAGCAAGCCTGTTTTGCTTAGAACTAAGAACGAGCTTGACCGACCGCGACGGTGTTCTTTGATAGAAATAGGAAGAGGGAGAGGGGAACAATGAACTATATTTTCGATTCCAGTTTAGCGAAACTGGGCATTACCGATGTGGTCATCGGTATAGCAAAAAACGTGAATCCGCAGGCGGAATTGACGGAGAACCTGAAACAAAAGCAGAAAGAGATGGAAGAATGGGCGTTGTCGACCTCGCTGGAGGAAGCGATGGCTCATCCCATCACAAAAGGATACCTGGATATGATGCAGCGTGTAGGACGCAGCGTAAAGAAAAATCCCCCGACTGTTCCGGCGCTCATTCGCAATATTCAGCATCGCGGTACGCTGCCTCACGTGAATACCATTGTAGACATCTATAATGTAGAATCTCTGCGTTCTTTTTTAGCGATTGGTGGGCATGATTTGGACAAAGTAGCCGAGCCGATTACCTTTACCGTGAGCGAAAAAGAAGATGTGTTTTTGCCTATTCTGTCTACTGAAAAGCATGTAGCGGAGACCGACTATCTGTATCGCGATGCTAACGGGATTATGGCATGGATGGGCGTGCGTGACGGGGAAAACTATAAATTTGATCCGGAAACGAAAAATGCGATTTTTATTATTGTGGGCAATGCCGTGACCTCGGTGGATATGCGCTTGGATGCCCTTGCACGCATCGCCCGGGACATGACGGAATGTATGCCCGGGCTTGCGTTTACAACCAAAGTGCTTCACGCGGAAGCGTAAGCGGTTTCTTGGTTATTCTTTATTGAAATAGTCTTTTGCCGCTTCAAAGAGCTTGAGATCAGCTACTTCCGGCAGATTTTGATAGAGGAAACGTCCGGTGCGCTCGCTGTGCCCCATCTTGCCCAAAATTCTTCCGTTGGGAGAGAGAAGGGCTTCAACCGCGCCGAGCGATCCGTTCGGATTATACGTTACCTCCATACTCGGCTCACCGCACGCATCGACATATTGTCCGGCGACCTGTCCATTTTGGAACAACTGTTGTAATTGCGATTCTTCCATTTCTAAGCGCCCTTCTCCGTGCGAGATGGGCACGCGGAAGCATTGTCCCGGCGTGACGTGGGCAAGCCACGGGGAATTATTGGTGACGATGCGCGTCGTTACGATTTGCGATTGGTGCCGTCCGATGGTGTTATATGTCAGCGTTGTCAGTTCCGGACTGGGCGGCATCAGTCGTCCAAAGGGCAGAAGACCGAGCTTTACCAGCGCTTGGAAACCATTACAGATGCCCAACACGAGTCCTTCACGACGGTCTAACAAATCCGTGAGAGCTTCGGCGAGTTCCGCATTGCGGAAAAAGGCATTAATGAGTTTGGCACTTCCATCCGGCTCATCACCGCCGGAAAAACCGCCCGAAAGGAAAAGAATCTGCGCCTGTTGAAGAGCTGCGGCCATTTCTTCGACGCTACGGGCAATATCATCGGTCGTCTGGTTGCGAACCAATTGTACACGGACAGCCAGTCCGGCACGTTCCACATAACGAGCGGAGTCGACCTCGCAGTTTGTTCCTGGAAAGACGGGAATGACGACGCTGGGGACGGTTTTTTGCAACGAAAAGGCCGTTCCGTGATAGCCGGCAAAAGGATGTTCTTTCGCGTGTGCTTTTGCCAGTTCTACGGCATTTTTCGCTTCGGCAGAAAGCGGCGCAGGTGGTGTTGCCGGTTTTGTGGGGTAGACATCTTGGAGCGTTTCTTTCCGCAGAGCGGAAATGCGCTTCAGGTCAATCGTGGTGTCGGGGAAGGTGAGCGTATAGGAGGCGGTGGTTTTTCCAATCTCCAGTACATCCACATCGGAAAGACTTTCCAAAGGTGCGTCGGAGGCGATGAGGAAACCACCAAAGCATGGGGTAGTGAGAAGCGAAGGCGTTACCTCTTCGTTCAACGCCGCGCCGACCTCATTTCCTGCGGAAGAAAGCACCAAGGCTTCCAGCAATCCGCCATAACCGAGCGCATAGGCACTATGCACATCTTCGCGCTGCGTAAGTTGTTCCATGGCAGTAAAGAGGGCATCTAAGGAAGCGTGTTCCGGTAATCCGGAAGGCTGAAGGTGCGGACGCAATACGCTCAGGCACTGACCGACGGTCTTCCATTCCGGAGTAAGAACACGCTTTGCGCTGTTTGTGGTGATGGCGAACGATACCAGTGTGGGCGGAACATCCATGGATTCAAAGGTGCCAGACATGGAATCTTTTCCGCCGATGGAAGCCACTTCGAGGTCTAACTGTGCTCGCAGAGCACCAAGAATGGCTTCAAGCGGTTCTTGCCAACGTTCCGGCGTATCGCCGGGACGCTTGAAATATTCTTGAAAAGTAAGATAGGTCTGTTTTCGGTCTGCTCCGGTTGCCAAGAGCTTCGCGAGGGATTCCACCACCGCCAAATAAGCACCGTGGAAGGGGCTCTTCTCCGCTACTTCTGGAGAGTATGCCCAAGACATGTATGAGGCGGTATCGGTCTCGCCTTTTTCCAAGGCAATCTGGTGCACCATCGTCTGAATCGGCGTAGCGTATGTTTTTCCACCATAAGGCATCAGGACGGTTCCTGCACCGATGGTGGAATCGAAACGATCCACCAGACCATGCTGGTCGGCGTTGCGTAAATCGCGAGCAAAAGCGGTGAAGAGTGTTTCCAGATCCTGTTCTTCCGTTGTGGGAGAAGGTTGCCATGTTGCGGCTTTTGTCGGAATGGAAATGTGCTTTTCCGCACCATTGGAATCCAGGAAAGCGCGTGATAAATCTAAAATGGTCTGCCCCTTCCACTCCATCTGTAAACGGGGTATGGCTTGAATTTCCGCCACGACGGTAGCTTCTAGATTTTCCGATGCCGCAATTTCCATAAAGCGTTTGCAGTCCTCTGTGGCAATGACGACCGCCATACGTTCCTGCGACTCACTGATGGCTAATTCCGTACCATTGAGTCCGGCATATTTTTTCGGTACACGATCCAGATAAATATGAATGCCTTCCGCCATTTCTCCAATCGCGACGGACACGCCGCCGGCACCAAAATCGTTGCAACGCTTAATCATGCGCGCAGCTTCGGCGTTGCGGAAGAAACGCTGCAATTTTCGCTCTTCCGGCGCATTCCCTTTTTGGACTTCTGCACCGGCCGTCTCTACGGAATGCAGGGTATGTGCCTTCGATGAACCGGTTGCACCGCCGATGCCGTCGCGACCGGTACGTCCACCGAGAAGAATGACTAAATCGCCGGGCTGAGGCGTTTCGCGCACGACATTTTCCATCGGTGCAGCAGCGACCACTGCGCCGATTTCCATGCGTTTTGCCGCATACCCCGGATGGTATACTTCATGCACCATGCCGGTAGCCAGTCCAATCTGGTTGCCATAGGAAGCATACCCCTGTGCCGCTTCGGTAACGATTTTGCGCTGCGGCAGCTTTCCTTTTAGGGTTTCGGCGAGAGGTGTGCGCGGATCGGCTGCCCCGGTAACACGCATGGCAGCATAGACATAGGCGCGTCCGGAAAGCGGATCGCGAATCGCACCGCCGATGCAGGTCGAAGCGCCGCCGAATGGCTCAATTTCCGTGGGGTGATTGTGCGTTTCGTTTTTGAACAGCAAAAGCCATGGTTCTTTTTTGCCGTCAATGGTTACGTCCACGTGTACCGTACAAGCATTAATCTCTTCGGAAACATCCTCTCCGATGAGTTTTCCGGTCTTACGGAGATACCGTGCCGCAATGAGCGCCATATCCATAAGACAGATGGGTTTGGTATCACCGGTTTCTTCGCGCAAACGCAGATAGGTTTCGTAGGTATCCTGCAAGAGCGGGTCTTCAAAAGTCACCTCATCGATGATAGTACGAAAGGTGGTATGGCGGCAATGATCCGACCAATAGGTGTCAATCATACGGATTTCGGTTTCGGTCGGGTCGCGTTGTTCTGTACGGAAATAGTCCTGACAGAAAAGAAGATCATCGTCATCCATAGCGAGCCCTTTTTCTGTGCGAAACGCCGATAAGGCTTCGGCATCGGCATCGATGAATCCGTCCAGCGTCGGTACGGCTTTCGGCTCGGTGTTTGTCCATTGTAAGGTCTCTGGAAGGGCGTCCGATGCTTCGCGCGCCTCAACGGGATTGATGAGATGCACCCGCAGGCGTTCCTGTTCTTCGTCCGAAAGCTGCCCCTCAAAAAGATAGACACGGGCGGTTTTCACATGCGGTTCTTCCACGCGGGAAAGAAGGCGCAGACAGAGTTCAGCGGAATCCGCCCTTTGGTCGAACTGACCGGGAAGGGGTTCCACGCTAAGATGCGCATCGGCTTGCGGCAGTTGTTCCATGACCTGATCAACGGTGGGATCGGAAAAAATGGTTTCCACCGCCTGTGAAAAAACAGCATCGTCGATGCCTTCTACATCATAGCGATGGAGAATACGCACACCCTTTAGCGAATGTACTTGCACAAAGTCATGAAGGTCATGAAGAAGCGCATGCGCTTCCTGTGCATGTGCCGTTTTTTTTTCGACGTAGATACGATGAATCATGCCTGACTCCTTTCCAGCGCCTCAAGCGCTTTCTGTCCAATGTCGGTGCGGAAGAATTTCGTCCGGAAGGAGATTTCTTCTGCGGTTTCATAGGCTTTTGTTATCGCTTCGTGAAGCGTGGGCGCCGTTTCCACTACGCCGACGACTCGTCCGCCGTTGGTATAATACGTGCTGCCTTTTTTACGCACCCCGGCGCAAAAAATTTTATCGCGCAGGTGACGAGGAAGCGTAATTTCCACATTCTTTTCGTACTGTTTCGGGTAGCCTTTGGAGGCTAAAATGACGCAGCAGGAAGCACCATCGGTAAAGCGCACCATATCTTCGCTTAATGTTTCGTCGCTGACGGCTTGAAACAGGGTGAACAGATCGCTTTCGAGAAGAGGAAGGATGGCTTGTGCCTCCGGATCACCGAAGCGACAGTTGTATTCCACCACTTTCGGACCTTCTTTCGTAAGCATGAGCCCGAAGTAGAGGCAACCTTTGAAGGGCATTCCTTCTTCACACATTCCTTTTATGGTCGGCTCAAAGATGGTTTTTCGGCATACATCAGCGATGGCACTCGTATAGAACGGGTTGGGCGCAATGACGCCCATTCCGCCGGTATTGGGCCCCTTATCGCCGTCGTAGGCGCGTTTATGATCCATGGAAGAAAGCAACGGAACGATGGTTTTTCCATCGGTGAGGGTGAGCACGGTCACTTCCGGACCTTCCATAAATTCTTCGACAATGAGGCGATGCCCGCTTTCGCCGAAGGCATCCTGCTCCATAAATCGGGTGATGGTGTCTTGCGCCTCTTCTTCACTTTCGGCAATCACAACGCCTTTTCCGAGCGCTAAACCATCGGCTTTAATCACCAGCGGAAGATGTCCGGCACTTGCTTCGGCATGAATGTAGTCGCGCGCATCCTGTGCAGTAGAAAAGGCTTCGTATCGTGCGGTGGGAATTTCATGACGTTTCATGAAGGCTTTGGCAAAGATCTTTGAGCCTTCCAACTGTGCAGCGGCTTTTGTCGGACCGAAACAGCGAAATCCTGCCTCGGTAAAACGATCGACGGCACCTTCGACGAGCGGATTGTCAGGGCTGACCACAATATATTCGACGTGTTCGGTCTTTGCAAAACGAATCAGCGTAGAGAAATTGTCAGCAGCAATGGGAAACGGCGTTCCGCCATCCATGCCATCGTTTCCCGGCGTGCAATATATGCGGTTAATCGTCGGATTTTTGCGCAATGCCTTGATGATGGCGTGTTCGCGGCCACCGCCGCCCAAAACTAATACATTCATGGGACACCTCGTTTTCTTCGCTACGTTTTTGCTTTGCGCATAATGCGCAAGGGGGATTTTATTTTTGCTTATGCGCCAGGAGATTTCGTTGGCGCGATAAGAAGGCAATGCTTAATGATGGAACAAACGTTGATGCGTAAAGACCATCGTCATGCCACACGCATCGGCTTGTTCTCGAACCGCATCGTCACGGGTAGAACCGCCCGGTTGTGCAATATAGCGCACGCCGCTCTGTGCCGCTCGTAGGATGTTATCCGCAAAGGGGAAAAACGCATCGCTTGCCAAGCTAAGTCGTGCCTCTTGGCGAAGGTAGGCAGCACGTTCTTCCTTTGTAAACGGTAAAGGACGCGAAGTGAAATACAGCTGCCAGCGTCCTTCGGCAGTGACATCCTCTTCATAGTCATGCAGATACTGGTCAATCACGTTATCACGCGCAGCACGGGTAAGATCCGAACGAAACGGAAGAGAAAGCACGCGCTCGCTTTGACGAAGTCGCCAGGTATCGGCTTTATCGCCTGCAAGACGTGTGCAATGAATGCGGGATTGCTGTCCTGCACCGACTCCAATAGCTTGTCCGTCCACCGCAAAACAGACGGAATTGGATTGCGTATATTTCAAGGTAAGTAGGGCGACAAGCAGGTCACGTTTTGCCGTGGATGGCAGGTCTTTTTCCTGGGTGACGATATCGCCCAACGTTTCCGGTGAAAAGCGGCAATCGTTGCGTTTTTGTGTAAATCGAATGCCGAATACTTCTTTGGATTCCAAGGGGTTGGGCACATAGCTGGCATCAATGGAAACCACGTTATACTTGCCATTTTTCTTTTCACACAAAATAGCAAGGGCTTCTTCGCTATAGCCCGGCGCAATAACGCCGTCGGAAACTTCTCGACGAAGCAAACGCGCAGTGGTGGCATCTACGGGACGAGAAAGCGCCGCCCAGTCTCCAAAAGAACTTAAGCGGTCGGTGCCGCGAGCACGGGCATACGCGGAGGCTAAGGGGGAGTCATCCAGACCATCGACATCCTCGACAAAACAGGCGCGTTTCAGCGTATCGGGAAGAGGCAGACCCAGTGCTGCCGAAGTGGGAGAGACGTGCTTAAAGGAAGCGGCGGCAGGCATTCCGGTAGCTTCATCCAATTCACGAACCAGCTGCCACGAATTTAAGGCATCCAAGAAATTGATATAGCCGGGATTGCCGTTTACGACCGTAAAAGGCAACTCTCCGCCGTCTGCCCTATCCAGACGCGCCGGATTTTGATTGGGGTTACAGCCATACTTTAATGGACATTCCTGCATGATGACCTCCTGACATTTTAACAAGCGGATTCGTCTAAACGAAACAGCACAATGACTGTCTCGCCTTTTGCTGCGTGTCCGGCTTAGATCGACAAGGTACTTTTGCGATCGCTGTCGTGATAGCGCGCAATCAATGGATCGGCAACCTCGACCAAAAACTGTTCAACCTGTTCGCAACAGCGCCCGGTATAGGCGGTGGGTTCCAGATGCGAACGAATTTCTTCTTCGGTGAGGGGGATTTTCTGTTCTTCGGCAAGACGGGTGATAAGGTCATTGGGCTTGCCTTCTTTAACGGCACGCGCTGCCGCGTGGGAATGTACACGAATGATTTCATGCAGCTCTTGGCGATTGCCGCCGCGTTTTACCGATTCCATCATAATATTTTCGGTTGCCATAAAAGGGAGTTTTTCCATCACACGACGGTGTACGACCGCTTCATAGACCGTCATGTTTTCGGTAACATTCATATAAATGTTCAAAATAGCATCCGTTGCGAGGAATGCTTCGGCGACGGCGATGCGTTTGTTGGCAGAGTCATCCAGCGTGCGCTCCATCCACTGCGTAGCGGCGGTAAAAGCGGGATTTAAGGCATCCGTCATGACATAGCGGGCAAGTGCGGTCATGCGTTCTGCGCGCATTGGATTGCGTTTATAAGGCATGGCAGAGGAGCCGATTTGTTCTTTTTGGAAGGGCTCTTCCATCTCTTCAAAGGATTGTAAAAGACGCAGGTCGTTGGCGAATTTCGAGGCGCTTTGTGCCATGCCGGACAAGGCGGACAGGAAGAAAGAGTCAATTTTTCGGGAGTATGTCTGCCCACAAACGGGAATTCGACGAGAGAAGGAAAAGGCAGCGGCAACTTTCTCGTCTAATGCCTGTACTTTTTCTGTATCACCGTCAAACAGTTCCAAAAAACTGGCTTGCGAACCGGTCGTTCCCTTTGCGCCGCGGAAGGCAAGCTGATCTATTTGAAACTGGAGCTGTTCCATATCCATGGCGAGCTCATTCATCCAGAGCGTGGCGCGTTTTCCCAGCGTCGTCAGCTGTGCCGGTTGAAGGTGGGTATACGCCAAAGCAGGAACGGCTTTGTAGCGCTCTGCAAAGGTACGCAGATTGACGAGAACCTGCGCGGCTTTATGCAACAGAACCATCGACGCTTCACGCAGAATGATAAGGTCGGTGTTATCGGTGACATAACAGCTTGTAGCCCCCAAATGAATGATGGGCGCAGCGCTTGGTGCCTGTTGACTAAAGGCGTAAACGTGACTCATTACGTCATGGCGAACGACTTTTTCGCGCGCTTCCGCTACCGAAAAATTGATGTCCTCTTCCACCTTCTCCATTTCGGCAATTTGCGCATCGGTAATGTCCAGACCCAGCTCTTTTTCTGCGCGCGCCAGAGCAATCCAGAGCTTACGCCACAGATGAAACTTATGTCGGGCGGAAAAAAGAAATTGCATTTCGTCGCTGGCGTAGCGCGTCGAAAGGGGAGAAAGATAACGATCGTAAGCGTCCATGAAAAATCCTTTCTGTCTAAAAACAGGAGAAACAAAAAGCGCCTTGCGTGATACGAGACAGCACGCTTTGCAAAACAAAACGCTACCGAATCACGCTTCTTCGCAAAAGCGGCTCTTTTGAATGGTGTGCATGCCTTTTTCGGTTTGGACTTCCACGTAGAGCGCAATGCGGTTCTGTGCATCTAATGCGTTCCAAAGACAATTCGCTAATCGTTCTGCGTCGCCGTCCCAGGAAAAGCGCATAGGTTCACCTTGAAAGCTCGGAAGAGGGTCAGCATCCGTCACATAGGTGGAGAGAAAACGCCCGAAGCCGAGCTCTTTTTCGTAGTGGAAAGCGGAGTAACACGCCTGTTTTCCACGGGCATTCATCGCCTTCCAAATGGAAAGCTGTATTCCTTCGGCGCTTTGCAAGCCGGAAATGCGCGGGGTAAAGTGCGGTGCATCGGGTTCAAAACGGCGGCTTTGCAGAGCGTCATCGAAGGATTTTCCTTGGGCAATTCCCTCAAGAATGGTATCGGTCTGATCGCCGTTTGTAACCACCGTCACGGGTTTTTCGTGATACGTCGTGTGGGAAAGTGCCCGATAGATAATTAAGCGAGGATCCTCGACAAGAGCCGGATCATGCGCGTGTGTGTAAAGATCGCCGTCTTGCTGAACAAAGACGCGATTTTGGCTGTTTGCGCTTCGCCCCATGATGAAATACGCTACAAGACGCTCACCGTGCGGACCATGCGCCAGCGCAATGCCGCGTCCGGGATAGGGATTGCCCTCCACAAGAGAGGCGAGCGACGGCGCATCGTTTCCAACCTGAGAGCCAGTTTGGGCAAACCCTGTTCGGCTTTGTATTTTTAGCGTCTCGCCGGAAGAATACGATACGCTTTTCTCTTCCTCCGCAAAAAAAGGCGTTTTTTCTGCTGGAGAAAGGGGAAGACCGAAAGCCTCTTCCGACAAGCCATTGGTCAAGCGTACCGCAAGGGCATGTACTGCGGCAGGAAGCAAACGCCATTCGGCTTGTTCCATAACACGGCGTTGCAAAGTCTCCGGCGTATCCTCTACGCAAACGGACACGGCGTGTTGCGCCAAAATGGCGCCGCCATCCGTTTCGGGTGTCACAAAATGTACAGTCGCGCCTGTGATTTGCTGGCGATTTTGAAGCACCGCTTCATGGACGTGTATCCCGTAGTAGCCGCGTCCGCCGAAAGAAGGCAAAAGCGCGGGATGAATATTGATGATGCGCTGCGGATAGGCTTGGATGATTCTAGGAGATAGCACACGCAAAAAGCCTGCCAGGGCAATGAGCGCAATATTGGCTTTGCACAGTATTTTGCATACCTCTTCCTCCCAAGCATCCCCTGAAAAAGCCGTAGACGAAACCACAGCGGTAGGAATGCCTGCTTTTTTCGCGCGCACAAGGGCATAAGCGTCCGGTTGATCGGAAAGAACAAGAGAAATCGTAGCCGGCGCTAATTTTCCGGCGGCTTCGGCATCAAGAAGCGCCTGTAAATTTGTGCCGCCGCCCGAAACAAAGACGGCTATGGGAACGAGGGATGTCGCACCGGTCATAGAATCACCTTCTCCGGCGAGGATACCACTTCTCCGAGGCGATAGGCCTCTTCGCCTTCTTCCTGCAGGATTTCGAGTGCTGTGGGCAGATCTTCTTTAGATACGACGAGCACGAAACCGACACCCATATTGAAGGTGTTGTACATATCGTGCGTCGTGATTTTTCCGGCTTCTTGGATAAAGCGGAAGAGGAAGGGCAGACGGAGCGCCGCGCGGTCGATGTTCGCACCAAGACCATCCGGAAGGGCACGCGGGATATTTTCATAGAAACCGCCGCCGGTGATGTGCGCCATACTTTTGACCGTTACTTGTTTCATCAGCGAAAGAACCGGTTTGACGTAGATGCGTGTCGGTTCGAGAAGGGCTTCGCCGAGCGTTTTGCCGTCGAGCGTAGAATAACGGGTTGTCCAGTCGGTATTTTTGTTGCCGTCGAGGATTTTGCGCACGAGAGAAAATCCATTGGAATGTACACCGGAAGAAGGCAGAGCAATCAGCTGATCGCCTTCCTTGACGTTATTTTTGTCAATCATGTTCTTTTCATCGATGATGCCCACAGCAAAACCGGCAAGGTCATACTCCTCTTCCGGATAGAAGCCGGGCATCTCCGCCGTTTCTCCGCCGATTAAGGCGCATCCGGACTGGACGCACCCCTCTGCGACACCTTTTACGATTTGTGCGATGCGTTCGGGATCATTTTTTCCGCAGGCAATGTAGTCGAGGAAAAAGAGGGGAACAGCGCCGCTGCAGAGAATATCGTTGACGCACATGGCGACGCAGTCGATACCGATGGTATCGTGTCTATCCAGCAAAAACGCATACTTTAGCTTTGTGCCCACGCCGTCGGTGCCGCTGACCAAGACGGGCTTTTCCATTCCCGTGATGTCCGGAGCGAAGAGTCCGCCGAAGCCACCGATGCCGGAAAGAACGCCCGATGTTGTCGTGCGTGCGATATGTTTTTTCATTAATTCTACTGCGCGGTAACCGGCGGTAATATCCACACCCGCCTCTTTATACGCCGCAGAAGAGGACTGTCGATTCATCTCATCCATTATTCTTCTCCATTCCAGCAATACGTGCAAAGTTGGCAGCGAGGAAGCCCGATGGCTTCGATGGTTCCTTCCAGCGTCTGGTATTCCAGCGAGGAAAAGTGAAATTGTTCGGCAATTTTATCGCGCATGGCGCGCCCACGATCGGTCGTGCCGTCACGGTACTCATCCAGGTGATTGAACCCTTCTTCGCCTTCCAATTGCAAGATAATGCGGCGAGTAAGCAGCTCCATCTCGTTATTGGTGCGAGAAAAATTGAGATATTTGCAGCTGAAGAGAATCGGTGGTGACGCCGAGCGCATGTGAACGCATTTTGCTCCGTTGCGGTAAAGGAAATCAACCGTTTCACGCAGCTGCGTTCCGCGCACGATGGAGTCATCCACGATAAGCAGCTTTTTGTCATCGATATAATCCGTTATGGGCATCTGTTTCATGTGGGCAACGCGATTTCGCTCCGATTGCCGTGACGGTGTAAAGGAACGCGACCAAGTCGGCGTGTATTTGAGCATGGGACGTCCGAACGGAACGCCGCTTTCGTAGGCATAGCCCTGTCCATACGCCAAACCGGAATCCGGTACGCCGCCAACAAAGTCGATGTCGGGGATGCCTTTGTTTTTTCGGTCGTTTTCCGCCAGAATTTCGCCGCTGCGATAGCGGGATTTTTCTACGCCCTTTCCTTCATACGCCGAGTTGGCATAACCGTAATATGTCCATAGAAATGCGCAAATTTTCATTTCTTCCTGTGCTTCAAGAACGGTTTTGAAGCCCGTCGGGGTAATTTCCACCGCTTCGCCCGGTCCCAGTTCTTTTACCGTTTGATAGCCTAACTTGCGATAGGGGAAGGGCTCAAACGAAACGCAATGTCCATCGGTGTTTTCTCCCACAAAGACAGGAATCCTACCGTAGTAATCACGAGCGGCTAAAATGGCACCGTCGTCTTTCAAGAGAAGGAGAGAGGCGGTTCCTTCAATGCGCCGCTGAACGGCGCGAATCCCCTCAATGTAGGAATTTTCTTCCGCCATCATTGCGGCGATGAGCTCCACGCTGTTGACCTGTCCATTGGTCATGGCATCGAAGTGTGCGCCCGGCTTGGACAGATATTCCTTGATGAGTTGCTCTTTATTATTGACAACGCCGATAAAACAGAGGGCAAAGGTGCCGAATTTCGATCGGATGAGCAGCGGCTGTGGATCGTAGTCGCTGATGCAGCCAATCGCGGACGTGGCTTTCATTTCTTCAAAGATGGATTCAAAGCGTGTGCGAAACGGGGAATTTTCAATATCGTGAATTTCTCGCTGCAGTCCGATTTCTTTATCATAGCCTGCCATGCCGGCGCGATGTGTACCGAGATGCGAATGATAGTCTGTGCCGTAAAATACATCGACCAGGGCATCCCGTCGAGAGGCAACGCCAAAAAAACCGCCCATAGCTACTCCTTACTGTGTTTGTGGTTTCCTTGTGAACAAAGGCGATAACGCCATGTGCAAGATGTGGTGTTATGCCTGTTCGCCAAATACGCGATGCATCATTTCTTTATAGGCATCTTCCACACCGCCCATGTCGCGGCGGAAGCGGTCTTTATCCAGCTTTTCATTGGTTTCCGCATCCCAGAAACGGCAGGTATCCGGAGAAATCTCATCGGCTAATACAATGGTTCCGTCAACCGTGCGACCAAATTCGAGCTTGAAATCGACCAGTTTGACGTTGAGTTTTCGGAAGTAGGTTTTCAGCGTTTCATTGACCTTAAACGCCATGGCGGTAATGCGATCCAACTCTTCTTCGGTGGCGAGTTTCAGCGCCAGGACGTGATAGCGGTTAATCAATGGGTCATGCAGGTCATCGTCCTTATAGGAGAACTCCAAGGTCGGCTTGTCAAATACAATGCCTTCTTCTACGCCGTAGCGTTTCGCAAACGAACCCGCGGAAATATTGCGGATAATGACTTCGAGAGGGACAATCTCGACCTTTTTCACCACGGTATTGCGATCGTCCAGCTCTTGGACAAAGTGCGTCGGTACGCCTTCCTTTTCCAGCAACTGCATGAGGAAATTCGTCATGCGGTTGTTGATAGCGCCTTTTCCGACGATGGTGCCGCGTTTTGCGCCATCACCGGCAGTGGCATCGTCCTTATACGAAACGATGACTTTATCGCTTTCGTTTGTGGCGTATACCTTTTTTGCTTTTCCTTCGTAGAGCTGTTCCAACTTTTCCATGGGGTCCTCCTTATTTTTTTCCTACTTTGTACCATAACATACCATACACCGTTTGCCGGAAATCCAACAGACGGAAAAACAAAATTGCCGCAGGCTTGCCCGAAGGCAGCCAAGCGGCAAGGTTTATTATTCACTAAATCGAGCGGAAATGGTTCGATCTTTTTCTCGGACGTTTTCGGCATCTTTTGTGCGCTTCTCTTCGAGACGCTTGTCGAGCGCGTCATCGCTGAGCGCAAGAATTTCCGCTGCCAGTAATGCGGCATTCTTTGACCCGTTGATGGCAACGGTGGCGACCGGAATACCGGAGGGCATCATGACCGTGGAAAGCAGAGCATCCATGCCGTCCAGTGCTTGTGAGGTGCAGGGAATACCAATGACGGGAAGGGTTGTGTTTGCGGCAAAAGCACCGGCAAGATGCGCAGCCATGCCTGCTGCGCAGATGAGTACACCAAAGCCGTTTTCTTTGGCGTGTATCGCAAAGTCGCGCGCTTCTTCCGGCGTGCGGTGCGCAGAATAGACGTGTACCGCAAAGGGAATCTCCAGTTCTTTGAGAACACCCACAGCCTTTTCCATGATGGGCAAATCGCTGTCGCTGCCCATGATTAACGCTACTTTCTTCATGATAACTCCTTTCGTTAAGCCTGCGGCAACGCCGCTTTGGAAACGATCGTTTCTTCCTCGTCGGAAAGAACAGGGCGAAGAATCACTTTTTTTCGCGCATTCCCTGATGAATCTCGGTTGCCAGGAAGGGGATGGTTGCCAACAAAAGCGTGGGTACCCATTCCTTAAGTGTCATAAACGACACGCGGAACAGCGTGGCAAGGAAGGGAATGTAGAGCACGATGAGCAGCAAGGATACCCCGATGAGAATCGCCATATTCATGGATTTGTTGGAGAACCAACCGATTTCGCCCATGGTTTGTGTCTCGGATCGGGCAGCCATAGCACGGAAGAGCTCCGCCAAAATCAGCGTGGCAAACGTCATTGTGCGTCCTTCTGCCAGCTTCTCTTCGCCGCTTAACCCATGACCAAAGTAGAAGTAACCAATCGCAAAGGCGGCAAGGGTCGCCACACCAATGGCAATCGCCTGTACCACAATGGAAGACATTTCCTTTTTGCCGATGATGGCTTCTGCCGGATCGCGCGGTTTCTCATTCATCACGCCCTTTTCACCCGGCTCCATGCCCAAAGCAAGCGCTGGCAACGAGTCGGTTACCAGATTTAGCCACAGAAGCATGATGGGCGACAGCGGCGTCGGAAAACGAAGACCACTGTTAGAGAATACCAAAATGAGGTCAATAATCATAGCAGCGGCGACGACAATTACCTCTCCAATGTTGCAAGAAAGCAGAAAGTTGACGAATTTTTTGATGTTGGCGTAGATGATGCGTCCTTCTTCCACCGCATTGACGATGGTAGCAAAGTTATCGTCGGTTAAAATGACCTCTGCCGTATTTTTCGCCACGTCCGTTCCGGTGATGCCCATAGAAACACCAATATCCGCACGTTTAATTGCCGGCGCATCGTTTACGCCGTCACCCGTCATTGCGGTAATTTCACCATTTGCTTTTAGCGCATCGACAATCTGCACTTTATTTTGCGGAGAAACGCGGGCAAAAATGCGTTTTTCTTTTACGATTTCCCGAATTTCCTCTTCGCTTTTGTCGTTCAGTTCTGCCCCCATAATAGCTTGCGATTCGTGATCGGCGATACCCAAGTCTTTCCCGATGGCATAAGCCGTTTCCAGATAATCGCCGGTAATCATCATCGTAGTGATGCCTGCCGAACGGGTTTCTGCAATGGCGGCTTTCGCTTCTGAACGTGGCGGATCAATCATGCCGGTCAGACCGACAAAGACCATGTCGCGCTCGACATTTTCCGGCGTTTGGCGTTCTTTTTCGGGAAGCTCTTCCCAACTGCGATAGGCATAGGCAAGGCAGCGCAACGCTTGGCGAGCATATTCTGAGTTCTTGGCTAAAAGTTCATTTCGAATTTCCGGCGTGAGAGGCTGTTCTTTGCCGTCCAGAAGAATGCGGTTGCAGTAGTTGATGACGATATCCGGCGCCCCTTGGGTGAAAGAGGCGATGGCGTTTTCAAAGTAGTTTTCATTGAACGTGGTCATCATCTTGCGCGACGAATCAAAGGGAATTTCATCCACACGGGGACTGCGGGCGGCAAGTTCTTCAGGAACAATGCCGGCTTTGTGCGCCATGGTGAGTAATGCGCCTTCCGTCGGATCCCCGATGGTGGTGTTGCCTTTTTGTTCATCGGCAACAATTTTCGCATCGTTCGCAGAAGCGGCGATGACGATAAGCGTCTCCAGCATTCGATCGTCCTCGGTGGTGACTTTCTTGCCATTAAACAGCAAATCGCCGACCGGAGAATAGCCAATACCCGTAACTTCTAAATCTTTGCCGTTCGCAAAAATCTTGGTGACCGTCATTTCGTTTTGCGTCAAGGTGCCGGTTTTATCGGAACAGATAACGGTCGTCGTGCCGAGCGTCTCGACGGAGAGCAGCTTTTTGACGATGGCATTGCGTTTTGCCATGCGATTCATGCCGATGGAAAGAACAATGGTGACGACGGCGGTCATTCCTTCAGGGATGGCGGCAACGCCCAGCGATACGGCGGTCATGGCGATGCGCAAGGGTTGTTCGCCGCTAATAAGCCCTAATACAAACACAAAAGCGGAAACGGCAAGCACCATACGACCAAGTACACCGGAAAGTTGATTCAGCTTCTTTTGTAAAGGCGATGCCTCTTCTTCATAGGCTTGAATCGTATCGGCAATTTGACCGATTTCCGTGTCATGCCCTGTCGTGGTAACGATGCCGCGACCATGCCCATACGTGACAATGGTCGAGGAAAACGCCATGTTCTCACGGTCGCCAATACCGCGTTCCTCGGAAAACAGAGCTTTTGCCTGTTTTTCGGCGGCAACGGATTCTCCGGTGAAAGAGGATTCATCAATTTGCAAGTTAGACGATTCAATCAAACGCAAATCCGCCGGTACAATATCTCCGGTTTCCAGCAAAACCAAATCTCCCGGCACGAGCTCTTCCGCTTTTACACTGACCACTTGCCCGTTACGAATGGCTTTCGCGTTGGGGGAACTCATTTTTTGCAAGGCCGCGACGGAATCTTCCGCCTTTCCTTCTTGATAGATGGATAAAATCGCGTTCAAAATAACGATGGCGATGATAATGAGGGCTTCCACGCCGGAATCGGTGAGGGCGGAGATAATCGCCGCCGCAATGAGGATGAGAACAAGCGGATCTTTCAACTGGTTGATGAATTTTTCGATGAGCGGTGTTTTTTCCGCTTCCTTCAGTTTATTCGGCCCGTATTTTTCTAAGCGTTCGGGAATTTCCTGCAGCGCAAGACCGTTGGTTTGACTTGTCTTGAGCTCCTGTACCACCAAATCGATGGACTTTTGATACCACTCCATGGTACCTCCTTTATGTTCGGTTACTGTTCTTCTCTTCGATCCTTCTTTGGCACAGGAAAACGTACTATTGCACCGGAAAGACCGCATTGAGTCTCGCTTACCTGCTTACACAGGTCTCGAACCGAACATCAGGATGTCGGGTTGACGATTCGATATTCATAAGCTACTCCCTCATGCTCTATTATAGCGGAAAGGGACGAAAAGGGGAAAAGACCGAGAAAAAGGTACTCCGTATGATACAATAACCGCGACGTTTATAAAGAAGAAAGAAGGATGCATGAGATTATGTTCTCTGGCATCCGGCTCAAGCGGAAACAGTGTATTGATTCAATCGGAACACGCGACAATTCTCATTGATGCCGGATACAGTGCAAAACGAATTGAAAATTTATTGCGCACCGTGGGCGTGCATCCGAAAAAATTGGATGCCATCTTGGTGACGCATGAGCATTCGGACCACATTGCCGGGCTTGGCGTGCTGACACGACGCTATCATCTTCCCATCTACGCGAATGAAAACACGTGGCTTGCCATGGAAAAAAAGGTGGGAAGGCACCGTGACCGCGATCATGTTGTTTTTCGAAACAAACAGCCTTTTCAAATCAAGGACATGATGATTTTGCCCGTCCCTATTCACCACGATTGTGCGGATCCGGTGGGGTATGCGATTCGTTGTGGGAAGGAAAAAATAGCAGTTCTTACGGATACCGGCATCGTGGACACCTACATGCTCAACGCAATGCGAGGGGCGGATATTTACTACCTTGAAGCAAATTACGAGGATCTGCTGCTTCGCCACGGTTCCTATTCGCTTTGGTCAAAAAGACGCATCTCCTCTGAAGTGGGGCATCTTTCCAATCAACAATCGGGAGAAGTCCTAAGCGAGTGGTTGGAGGGACGAGGCGAAGAGGTGCTTTTAGCGCACATGTCCATCAACAACAATACGGAAGAATGTTGTTTGCATACGGTATCGCAAGTGCTCACGGAGAATGGTTTTGTTGTGGGCGAGCATGTCCATGTCCATATTGCGCCACGATGCGTACCGTCCGGTTTCTTTGATGCGGATGCGATGGGGCACGTTTCGGAAAAGCAGCCCAAGGCAGATATGGCGTGTTTTTGTTCTTCGGCGGTGCCGAAAATTGCCGAAGGAGCGCAGGGATGAACATCACGATACTTGCTGTCGGTACCGTCAAAGAACCATTTTATAGGCAGGCGGTAAACGAGTATTGCAAACGTCTGCGTCCGTATGCGACGCTTCGTATTATCGAGATTTCCGAACAGGCGCGTCCGGAAAAGGCGAGTGAAAAGGAAACGGAACAGGCGCTGGAAAAAGAGGCGGAACGCATCCGAAAGGCGCTGCCCAAAGAAAGCTGTGTGGTTTCGCTTTGTATTGAAGGAAAACAGCAGGATAGCGTCTCCTTTGCGACGCATCTTGACCATTGGGCGGTAGAAGGCGGATCCGCCATTACCTTTATTATCGGTGGGAGCGATGGGCTGGCACCATCGATAAAAAAACTGGGAAAGCAGTTGTCCTTTTCTCGTATGACGTTTCCCCATACGCTTATGCGGGTTATTTTGCTGGAACAGATTTATCGTGGCTTTCGGATTTTGCATCACGAACCATACCATAAATAATGGAGGAATCATGGGAGAAACGTTGAACCAAAAAACGATTTTGCCGCATAGAGAAGAGACGATAAACATAGAGAAAGAAACGAAAAACGAAGGGCAAACGCTAAAAGAGGAGCAAACTGTCGCGATGAGCGAGTTTTGGCAAAAACGCCGCGAAGAGGTGCCGGAAGAATTTACGGTGACGGTCGAGCCCTTAGAGGGAGAAACGCACGAAGAGGCGGTGGCACGTCTTTACCCGGATACGTATCGACTTTTTGGAAAAACACTGAAACCGAAAAAAGAGATTGAGCACGCAATTCAAACGACCTATCGTGGGCGGTTGGTTTCCCAATTCCATAAAGCCTTAAAAACCTACGAAATGCTACAGCCGGGTGACGTGGTGGGGGTAGCCATTTCCGGAGGAAAAGACAGCCTTTTGCTGGCGAAGCTGTTTCAATCGTTAGTGCGGTATTCGGCGATTCCCTTCACGGTGAGATTTCTTGCCATGGATCCGGGGTATGCGCCTTTGAACCGGGAGAGACTGCTGTTTAATCTGTCGTGGCTTGGGATTCCGGCGACGGTATATCGTTCGGATATTTTTCAAGTGGCAGATGAAATCGCGGATGCGCCCTGCTACCTATGTGCTAGGATGCGACGCGGTTTCCTCTATGATCGTGCGAAGCAACTCGGATGCAATAAGTTGGCGTTGGGACACCATTTTAACGACGTGATTGAAACGACGCTGTTAAACGTCCTTTGGTCAGCCAACTATAAGAACATGATGCCGAAAATTGTGGCGCGGAATTTTGACAACATGGAGCTCATCCGCCCCTTGTACTTTGTAGAAGAGAAAAGTATCATAGCATGGCGTGATTTTGCAGGGATAAAGCCCCTCGATTGCGCATGTGTGGTTACGCAGCAAAAGGTGGATTCACAGCGTCGCAATATCAAGGCACTCATTGAATCGTTGAAAACGGTGAACCCCAACGTGGAAAAATCCATCCTGCGCAGCGGTGAAAATGTTGCGCTGGATGCTATCTTGGGCTATACCCTGGAGGGAAAGAAACATTCTTTCCTGGAACACTATAATCAGGAGGATGCATGGACATCATCATCAACTTTATCAAAGTAACGCTTCTGTCTATCATTGAAGGCGTTACCGAATTTCTGCCCGTCAGCTCCACCGGCCATCTTATTTTGGCAAATCAGTGGATTGGCTTGGAACCGCAGAGCTTTGCGAACGCATTTAATATTATCATTCAGCTCGGCGCCATCCTTTCGGTCATTGTTATCTATTGGAATCGGCTGAATCCTTGGCATAGCGAAGACCCTCGCTTCGCACAGAAACCCAAGCGCTATGCACAGTGGAACAAGCAAACGCGCCTTTACTATAATGTGACACATGTGAATCCTCGTACGATGGCACTTTGGATTCGTGTGGTGGTTGCCGTCATTCCTTCAGCGGTGGTGGGCATTCTTTTTGACGACATAATCGATGAACATCTCATGACGACTCCGGTCGTCACGTTTACATTGCTCCTCTACGGCGTTTTGATGATTGTGGTGGAGAATTGGAATGCCAAGCGGGAAAATACGCAATATGCGGATCCGCTGGATTTCAGCCTGAAAACCGCCTTTATGATCGGGCTTTTTCAATGCCTCGCTTTAATGCCGGGGACGTCTCGTTCGGCGGCAACCATTATTGGCGCGATGGTGTTGGGCAGCTCGCGCGTGGCGGCGGCGGAGTTCAGCTTTTTTATGGCGATTCCGTCGATGATGGGGGCAACGCTTTTGAAAGTGGTGAAAAATGTCGGCAACTTCTCTATCGCACAATGGTTATGGATTGCCCTTGGCTTTGTATTGTCCTTTCTCGTTGCCTATGTGGTCATTCAAAAGTTCATGGCCTATATTCAGAAGCGGGATTTCAAAGTCTTCGGCTATTATCGCATTGGTTTGGCAGCGTTGCTGTTGCTTTATATGATTTTGGGAATGTGATAAGATAAGCGCATCCGTTGTCGCACGGAATAGCCAAGGCGGTGTATGTATCATTCCACCCTATTTTTCGTGTGGCGTCATTATACGAGGAGGAAAGAATGGACCAAGGTGTCGCAGACCCTGGAGCCGGGAGTACGGCCTTACTTTTTCAGTTGTTGTTGATGGTCATATTGATCATCGTAAATGCTTTTTTTGCCGCGTCCGAAATGGCGCTGGTTTCCGTGGATGCCAATCGATTGAAGGAACGTCGTGACGAAGGGGACGAACGGGCGCGTCGTATTTTGCGCCTATTGGAAGATCCTTCGGATTTTCTTTCGATGATTCAAATTTGTATTACGTTAGCCGGATTCTTCAACTCCGCCAGTGCAGCGACAGGGCTTGCCACGTATGTGGCGGATGCTTTCGCCTCGTTCGGCGTTCCGAGTGCACTGGGCGTAGCCACCGTCACGATTACGATCTTGCTTTCGCTTTTAACCATTATTTTCGGCGAGTTAGTACCAAAGCGTTTAGCACTACAAAGCGCGGAGAAATTTGCGGACAGCGCCGTCGGCGTTCTTTGGTGGGCATCCAAATTACTCAATCCTTTTGTCCATTTTCTTTCCTGGTGCACGAACAGTGTTCTGCATTTGATGGGTGTGGAAATGGATGCGATCGAAGAAAAAGTGACGCTTTCGGATATTAAGTCCTTGGTACAAGTGGGGCAAAGTCAGGGGATGATCAATCGTGATGAAGGCGAGATGATTAACTCGATTATTTCCTTTGACGATAAATCCGCGGAAGACATTATGACACCGAGAACCGAAGTGTTCGCTATTGACATCAACGATCCCTATACCGAGTATATTGATGAGCTGCTTACCGTCCGGTATTCCCGTATTCCGGTTTATGACGATGAAATCGATAATATCGTTGGGATTCTTTACATTAAAGACTATTTGCAGGAAGCCTACAGTACAGGATTTGAAGAAGTTTCTCTGCGCAAAATCATTCGTCCTGCCAATTTTGTTCCCGAACGCAAAAACGTGAACGAGCTGTTTAATGAGATGCGTAATGAAAATTTCCATCTGGCGATTCTCATTGATGAATATGGCGGATTTTCCGGCATTGTCACGATGGAAGATGTATTAGAGGAAATTGTCGGCGATATTGATGATGAATTTGATCAAGATGAACCGGAAATTGAGAAAGTAAGTCGCAATACGTTCTACGCAAAAGGCACGCTCTCCATTAAGGAATTGAATTTCAATACCGAATCGAATTTTGACGAAGAGACAGAAGACTACGATACGCTGGGCGGACTGCTTTTCTTCCTGATGGGGCGTATTCCGGAAGATCAGGAACGACCCTTTATTGAATATGAAGGAATGCGTTTCAAAATTGAAAAGATTGAAAATAAGCGCATTCAGTGGGTACGTATAGAATACGATCCGCAAGCGTGGAAGAAGGAACAGGACGAACGAGAAAAGCGTAAACAAAATAACGCCTAAGCGAAGCGGCGTGCAAAGCGGTTCGCTTTATCACGCAAATGGGAGCGACACGGTTTTGCGTTGCACGGGGGCGAGCGAGGGAGTTTTGATGGATACGATTCCGAAGAAAAAAGAAACGGATGGAGAGAAACAGCGTTTGTTTGACGGATTGTTTCGTCGAGACAAGCAGCGCGTATTGGTTTTTGGCGCAATTTTGCTCGTTGTGCTGTTTTGTTTTCTTTTTCTTCTGCCGAAAGGGAAGAATACGAAGAACGGAGAAGTGGCACTTCATTATGCAGACTCCTGGAAGGATGTTGGCGCAATTGACGGCTGCTTCTTTTTTCGTGACGGGAAGAACCTGATTGCCTTTGATGCAGGTGGTAAGCGTTGGGAAATGCCACTTGCAGCAGAAACCAAACCCGTTTACGGGGAGAAACTCTACCTGTTGCAAAAAGACCATTCCATTCAAGTGTTAAATCCGAAAAATGGGCACGAGGAGCGTGTTATTCAGGAGAACGGGTTGATTGGGTTAGTAGCGGTCGAAAAAAGAGCTTTTTCCCCTGCTGCCTGTATCGGAATCAAAGCGGATCGTTTTGTCGTCTTTGACGTGGAAGGCAAGATCAAGGCGGTGCAAAAAACGGCGGGTTCGCCCGGACTGCTTGCCCAAACGGACACGCACGCAGCATGGACGGAAGAAGGGACGGCAAAGAATATATCGGTTGAAGGACAGGTGGAAAAAGCACCGGGATTCTCTTCTCCATACTCGACAGAACATAAAGCGGCGCGAAGCACTTTGGCAGTACAAGCGCTTAGCGCTGAGAAGGCGAAGGAGAAAAACGAAGAGGATTCTTCGGCAGAGGCGCGTTTTCAGCTCAATGCGGACAGAGCGTTTACGCGGCTGCTTTGGACGGGAGAGAGCAGTCTTGTTGCCGCACAAGACGACCGACTGTACTTCGTAGCAAATAAGGCGGTCACCGCAACCATTCCCTGCGGTGAATCCTGGGATATGACCGTAAACGAAGAGGGCATTTGGGTGACAGATGGCAGAGCGCTTACGTGTTATACGGTGGAAGGCAACGTGAAAAAGACGATTGCGCTGGACTTTCCGCCTCTGCGCGTTGTTGCCGGAAAAAATGGTGTTGTGGTGGTCGGAAAAAATCGCCGCATGACGATAAAAGGGGAGAAGAAGGAAGTAGTGGATACCCAAGAGCTTATTCGTGTATTGTCACAAGCGAATGGCGCAACCATGTTGGTCTATCGGGAAGCGTTCTTTGTTTTACCCTGAACCATACGCCTAAACGATACGAAGGAGAAGGATTTTGCGCGCATACCAAAAGGGAACGGTCATCCAGATGAAAAAACCGCACGCCTGCGGAAAGAAGGAATGGCTTATTTTACGTACCGGACCGGAGATTCATCTGCGCTGCCTTGGTTGCGGTCAGGAACAATGGATGCGCCGAAGCGAATTTGATAAGCGTTTGCGACGCATCCGCGAGGAAGACGGTCGTTTTGTCTCTGCTCATGCCGAGGAGCGTTCTACGCCTCTCGACTAATCTTTACCTGCTCAATGGCATCGCGAATGCGCGCCGGAGAAGGAAGCGTTTCAACCGCATAGGTGGCATTGGCACACCCTTGTGCGGAGGGGAACGCTTTTTTTGCGTCGTTGGTACGCATGTAGTTGCCGATAAATCCGGCAATCAGCGCCATGTTGGTATATGTCGCGGAAACAATGTCGCCTTCCGGTCCCTCTGCCCGATAGACTTCGCCATCGCCCGTCACAAAGAGAGACCCTTTTCGTTCGCCGTTAACGAGTACATTCTGCGCCCCCTCACGAAGAAGCTGCTTAGCACAGTCGATGGCTTTCGGAAGGGTTATTTCTGCAAGGGAAAAAAGCGTACAAAGATCATCCCTGGTCGGGGCGATTAACAGAGGCTTTTTCTTCAAGGACGTTTTTAACGCTTCAGGGGAAATAATGGGCACAAATGTTGCTCCGTTTACGGAAGCGATCTCAAACATGCGTTCATAAATATCATTATTCATGTGCGGAGGAAGCGATCCGGCAACAACCAGATAATCGCCTTCACGAATACGCGACAGATAGTAGAGCAAGTCGTTAATTTCGCTGGTTTGGATTTCTTCGCCACGTCCCAATATGCGCGTTTCCACTTGATCAAAAAACAGAGACGTGTTGAGCCGCGTATTGCTTTTTGTGCGAATAAAATCGTGTAAGATGCCTTCGCGATCCAATTCTTCTTCGATGTACGAACCGGCGTGTCCGCCGACAAAACCGGTCGCCGTAGTGGGAATGTTCAAGGTATGCAAAATGCGAGAAACCATTAAGGCACGTCCACCGGCAACCATGCGGTCTTCGATGGAATAATTGATTTCGCCGACACGCATATTATCAACACGACGGATAAAATCTACAGAAGGATTCAGAGTTACGGTATAAATCACGGACTTCTCCTCTCAACGGGGACTCTTATAAGGCTCTATTTGTTTTGCGTATTGCGCAAAAGTTGTTTTATACACCAAACGCAATTTCCTTTGTTATCTTACCGCATTTTCTCTTTATGCGATATCCACTTGTCTTTGTTTCGACGGCGGAATAGAAATATTCCTTTTTTCTTCCTTTGACAGGGCATGACAGCCGGATAGATAGAAGGGCATGGGCGCTCGCGGAGCGTTCAAATCAGCGAGCGCGAAGGAAGAAAGCGTGGCAGGACCGGCAGCTTGTCTGCCATAGCGCATACGCAAATCTTCCACTGTGTCGGCGAGACGTTCCCACTTATCATGTTGGACAATATCCGCAAACAGAAGCGTTTGTATTGCCTCTTTTGCCGGACAAAGCGCCGTCGCACAAAGTGTGAGAGAACGCAAGGGCATTCGTGGATCAAAAAGAGAATGCGCCAAAGGGATGGCAAAACGAACGAGCGTTTGCGCGCTCTGCGTCGGATAGGGAAGGGAACCGGTCGCATGGGTGACGCAAAGCCGGCGATCGCGCACCCAAACGCCAATCCCTTCTGCGCGGAGTCCGGCGCAAATCAAGCGAGATTGCACCTGATCCGCTAAGCTGAGAAGCGCAAGCGAAATATCTTGTTGCGTGTATAAATCGCGTGCAAACGTGGTTCCACAGCTTATGCTTTTGGCGATAGGGCGAACGCCGTAGGGAAGAACGGGATCGTCGTCTTTTCCCTGCGCGGCCTTCTGCAGTTTTATCCCATTGCGATGAAAGCGATGGGCGATGAGCCGGCTATTCGCGCAAGCCAGTTCGCCGATGGTGGTGATGCCGAAAGAGAGCAGCGCTTTTGTGGTCTGTCGCCCGACGAAGAGCAAACTGCTGACGGGAAGAGGCCATACGTACTCACGAAAATTGGAGGCATCTAAGCGCGTTTGGGCATCCGGCTTGCGTAAGTCACTGCCTAATTTGGAGAACACTTTGTTATCGCTAACACCAACCGATACCGTAACACCAAGTTCCTCGCGAACACGCTGACGAATTGCGGCGGCAATCGTCCATCCGTCGCCAAAAAGCCGTGAAGAGTGGGAGACATCCAACCAGCATTCATCTAATCCGTATGGTTCGACGCAATCGGTGTATTCCCGATAAATGCTTTGGGCAAGACGGGAATATATCTGATAGCGTTCAAAATTCGCCTTAACCGTAAGGAGTTCGGGACACTTTTGTTTCGCCTGCCAGATGGCTTCGCCGGTTTGTACGCCTTTTGCTTTGGCTTCGGGCGACTTGGCAAGAATGATGCCATGGCGCTTTTCAGGGTTTCCCGTGACGGCAATGGCTTTTCCGCGCAGAGACGGGTTAAATGCTTGTTCGACGGAAGCATAAAAGCTATTCATATCTACATGAAGAATTTGTCGGCGCATTTTTGCTCTCTTTCCGCAGGATAAAACCTGTTACCAATAAGGCAAACCTTGACAGTGCAGAGGAAACACGTACAATGAAGGAAGATAATCTTCCTAATGCGAAATTAGTATAGGAAATTAATCTTCCTTTGTCAAGCAAAAAGGAACATTATCTTCCTAATGGAAAGGAGAACGCATGACATTCGGGGAAAAAGTGAAATCTCTGCGAGAAAAACAGGGTTGGACGCAAAAAGAACTTGCAGAACGTCTGCATGTGTCGATGCGCACCGTGGTCAGTTATGAACGGGGACAAAGCTATCCCAAACAGCGAAGGATGTATACCACGATGGCGAATCTGTTTTCGGTCGACGTGAATTATCTCTATACCGAACGGGAAGAAGAATCTCTTCTCGATGAGGCGAACCCTCTTACCGAACGAGAAGACGAGATGTCTCATCTCATTCGCCAGGCGCGGGCTATGTTTTCCGGTGGAATGCTTTCCGATGAGGACAAAGATGCCGTTATGCGTGCGCTTCAGGAAGCCTATTGGGATGCGCGCAAAGAGCGCGAAAAGGTAAAATGACCGCTCGATGAGCGGTCGTGTTCGGCAGAAAGCGGATAATAATGTCGATTGAAGAACGTGTACAGCGAATAATAAACGAATACCACAGCAATGACCCCGAAGAAATTGCGCGCGGCATGGGCATTCGTCTCTACGAACGCAGTGATTTTCAACAGCTGGGCGGAATGGTTGCGCGTGTCGCCGGAAAAACGTGTATTTTTCTGAATGCTTCGCTGGAAGAACCACGCCGACGGATTATCTTAGCGCATGAGCTGGGGCATACTTTGCTTCATGAAGAGGACGAGGACGGCGTGCGTGACCTCGTTCCGTTTACGCTTCTCAATATGAGCGAACGCGAAGAATATGAAGCCAATGTTTTTGCTGCCCATCTTCTGCTGGAGGAAAAAGAGGTGCTTGCGCTGTCCAACGAAGGCTACGATATCGTTACGATGGCAAAAATGCTTTCTACCGATATCAATTTGCTCTTGGTGAAGCTGCACGAGATGCAGAAAAAAGGCTGTCGGCTGCACCTTCCAGAACGTCCACCCGCAAACTTCTTGGGGTAAAAGCATTATCGGAGTAGCGAAACTCCGCCGGCTTATTTGCTGCGCAAACGGACATAGAGCTGTTTGTTGCCAAATTCGGATACCGGTCGATGAGCGACTTCAAATTCATGGAAGGACTCGATAAAAGTAACCAATTTTTGGTGTCCGTAGTTTCGCACATCAAAATCCGGAAAACGCTTGGAGAGCTGATTCCCTAAGTTGGCTAAGGAAATCCAATCGTCTTCGTCTGAGTTTTCGCGAACAATGCTGCGCAGTGCTTTACGCACAGAGAGAAGGGTCGTCTGTGGACGGGGAACATCTCGTTTGTTACTGCGTTTTGTGGAGGTCGCTTGCGCATGGTCTTTTTTCCATTCCTTTCGGGAAAGAACCGTCGCACTTTTTGCCGCCGCTATTTCGGAAGAATCGCTCTGCAAAGCGGCAGATCCCTTCTCTGTTGAGCCATTCTTTCCTTCTGCTTTGGAAGAAGAAGGGCGATCTTGTGTCGATGTGGCGTTTCGTCCGGATTTACTTCTGCTGCTTTTCGTTTCCTCGTGGTGTTCTTCCTCTTCTTCGGCATTGGCAAGCGAAGCATAAAGAATATCCAGATACTTAAAAGTGTTACACGCAGAAATAAACGCATTCGGCGTTTTGCTTTCTCCCATTCCGATGACGGTCATGCCGGATTCCCGAAGGCGAGAGGCAAGGCGCGTAAAGTCGCTGTCCGAGGAAACCAGCACATAGCCATCTACAGAAAGCGTGTAGAGAATATCCATCGCGTCGATAATCATTGCCGAGTCCGAAGAGTTTTTTCCCTCCGTATAGCTGTATTGCTGAATCGGCGTAATGGAGTTATCCAATAAAACTTCTTTCCAGCGGTTATTGCGTGTACTGGTCCAGTCGCCGTAAATGCGGCGGTAGGTGGAAACGCCATAGTTAGAGACTTCATCAAAGATGACTTGGATATATTTTGGCGAAATATTTTCCGCATCAATCAATACCGCAAATCGTGTTTCATCGTTCATAATTCACCTTTTCTTCCAGTTTACTGAATTGATAGCTGATCCCAATACCGACAAGGAGCATACCGAGCCCGAAAAGAATGGCGACGGGAAGGCTAAGCTCTGCCGCGGCAAGTCCTGCCGGAGTCAGTGCGGGAAAGAGGATAGCAGGAAATATGGCCAGTGTGGAGCCGACGACCATGCCGAGAATCGCATGAAACATTGGCGCATAGTGGTAACGGAACTGCCAGGCGACGACTTTTGAAAAGAGGAGAATGCAAAGAACGGCGCCGACAGCAAAAGGGATGAGCATACGAAAATCAAAGGCAGCAATGGATGCCGCCATTTTGTCATACAGTCCGAAATAGATTAAAAAATTGGAGGGACTCATTCCGGGAATAATAAAACCGAAAGCGACCAATACGCCGGAAAGAAGCCATACCAACGGGTTTGGTGTAATTTGCGGAAGATGGGAGCCAAAGAGCATCAGGACGAAAATGGCGGTTGCGCAAAGAACCAACAACCCCAAATCGGACGAGGAACGACCTTCTTTTCCGGCTTGTCGATAAAGACTCGGAAAGGTGCCGATAACAAAGCCCAAAAACAGACATACAAATTGGGCAGAATATTTACCGAATGCTTTTTCGACGAAAATGGAAAACAGAAATACGCCGAGAAGACCGCCGATTCCAATCGGCAGAAAATAGCGCACGTTGCGCATAAATTCCTGACGGATATGAGAAAGAAAAGCAATCATCGGTTGATAAATGCCAAAAATGACTGCGAGCACGCCACCTGAAAGTCCTGGCAAGATGGCGCCGATGCCCACTAAAATGCCTTTGAGTAACCGAAGAAAAATGGCTTGCGGTTTTGCGCCTTCGTCGGGGTACGCGACGGTTACCGGCGTTTTTTTCGCAGAAACGGGGGACGTGTTGGATCTCATTTTTGCTCCTTTTGGGTTTTCTGCGTGTTTTCGGTAGTCTCGCGATGCGGCGCAGTACAGCGGTCTGCCGAAGGGACATCATTTTGCAGTTTGACAGGAAGAATGCGTGCAGGAACGCCTACAGCGGTTGCTTCGGCGGGAACGTCCTGCATTACGACGGCACCGGCACCGATTTTTGCACCGTCTCCAATATGAATCGGTCCGAGAAGCGTGGCGTTCGCTCCAATAAGGACGTGATTGCCGATGATGGGATGACGCTGTCCCGGGAAGGATTCTACACCGCCCAAGGTAACGCCGTGGTACATGTGTACGTAATCGCCGATTTTTGCGGTTTCGCCAATCACGACCCCCATGCCGTGGTCAATAAAAAAGCATCGTCCGATTTCTGCGCCGGGATGAATTTCAATGCCGGTACGGTTTCGCGCATTCTGCGAGATGCGGCGTGCTTCATAAAAATCACCGCGCAGGTAAAACTCGTGGGCAATATCATAGCTGCTGAGCGCATCGGTGATGGGGTACAGATTGGTAGCTTCCTCTATGGAACGGCACGCGGGATCCAGTGCCATCATGTACTCCGCTTGTTCTTTCCAGTCTCTATTCTTCATATTCAGTCCTCTTCATATAACGCCGTAGACAGGTAACGTTCACCTAAATCAGGAAGTACCGTCACAACGTTTCCTTCTACTTCTTCAAGCGCCATCAGCGCAGCAACGACATTTGCACCGGAGGAGATACCTACGGAAAGCCCTTCCTCCGCGGCAAGACGGCGTGACATCGCCATCGCGTCATCGCTTGCCACCGAGTATATCTTGTCCAGCAGGCTTTTGTCTAAATTTTTGGGCACAAAATTGCCGGAAATACCTTGAATTTTGTGCGCACCGGCGTGTCCTTCACGAACGAGGGGCGATTCTTTTGGTTCTAAGCCGAACACTTTGATGCCCGGAATATGTTCTTTTAGGTATCGTCCCGTTCCGGAAATGGTTCCGCCGGTTCCGAAACCGGAAACGAATGCCGCAGCATCTGGCAATGCCTTGGCAATCTCCGGTCCCGTTGTCTCATAATGCGCCTTCGGATTGGACGGATTCGAGAATTGATCCGGCATATAGGCGTTTCCTTCCGCGACTCGTGCTTTTGCCGCATCGACAGCACCCTGCAATGCGCCTTCCGTGGTAAGAACCACTTTTGCACCAAAGGAGCGCATGAGACGCACGCGCTCTTTTGACATGGAGGAGGGCATGTACAGCTCCACAGCATAGCCCAGCTGTTTTCCGATGAGTGCCAAGGCAATGCCGGTGTTCCCCGACGTCGGTTCCACAATGGTCATTCCGGGTTTCAGCTCGCCGCTCTGGATGGCATCGCGTATCATATAATAAGCTGGGCGGTCTTTTATGCTTCCGCCGGGATTCGTCTTTTCTAATTTCGCATAGATTCTTCCGCCGCCAATATGCTGCAGTTGAATGAGTTTTGTGTTTCCGATAGTCTCAATGAGTTTCATCTGTACCTTCCTTACTATACAAAGGGTTCTATATCGACCAAGGGCGCTCCTTGGAAAAGGAATACTTTACGCCATACCCTTTTCTTTTCCCTTTTTTCCTCGCATTCTAACAGCCAACCGTAAGGGAAATGTGTTTCTTGCGCCAAAAGAAGAAGTTTATGCTATAATGGCAACGTTACGGGGTGTAGCGCAGTTCGGTAGCGCACTTGTCTGGGGGACAAGGGGTCGCAGGTTCAAATCCTGTCACTCCGAGTAGATACGCCGGAAACGCTGAAATTTAGACGTTTCAAAAATGAATGATGCTAATTTGATACGGAAAAAGGAAAGGGACGGTTTTTTAGCCGTCTCTTTTTGCGTCATTATTATTCAGATATGTTAGAGCGCGTATAATACTATTTGAATGCAACTAAAAATAGTTGCAAATTTCTTTATAGAGTGCTACGCTCGACAAGTTGCTTACGTATCAGATAAAAGCCATTTTAGAGGCATTAGAAGAAATGGGGGAACTTGATGGATAACGTATTACGATACAAAGACTATATCGGCACCTTAGAATACTCGGAAGAGGATGGAGTTTTTTATGGAAAAGTTACAGGCATTCGTTCTTTGATTTCTTATGAAGGGGAAGACGCAAAGTCTCTTATTCGTGATTTTCATGAAGCAGTAGATGCCTATATATTGTTGTGCGAAGAGACTGGGGAAGAGCCGGAAAAACCCTACAAAGGCGGATTTAATGTTCGACTTACTCCTGAACTGCATAAACAGGCAGCCGTGTATTCCCTTCAGCATGGATTGAGTCTTAACGCTTTTGTAAAAAAAGCAATCGAAAGAGAATTAGCAATGAAATAAGCATACTTGAACATCGCATCCTCTCTCTCCATTTTGAAACCTCATGGAACACAAGATCTGCTATGATGAAAAAAGATCAAAAGCGTTTTGACTGAAGGAGGGATCATGCGCCCGATACTCTACATCGTTATCCCTTGTTACAACGAAGAGAGCGTTTTGCCGGTGACGCTGCCTCTTTTCCGCGCCCAGCGGAACAAGATGGTGGAGCAAGGAAAAATAGATGCGAAAAGTCGTCTTCTTTTTGTCGATGACGGAAGTAAAGATGCTACGTGGAAATGGATTCAACAGGCAGCACAAGAATATGAAGAGGTGGAAGGCGTTTCGCTGAGCCGTAATCGGGGACATCAAAATGCGCTTCTGGCAGGGCTGATGGAAGCTAAGGAAAAGGCGGACATTACCATTTCCATCGATTGTGACGGACAGGATGACCTTTCTGCCATGGATGAGATGGTGCATGCGTATTTGAACGGCTGCGATATCGTTTATGGTGTGCGCAAAAAGCGCGATACAGACACGTGGTTCAAGCGTTCCAGTGCGCAGGGTTTTTACAAATTATTACGTTTGATGGGCGCGGATGTCGTATACAATCATGCGGATTATCGCTTGGTATCCAAGCGCGTATTAGAAGCCTTTTCGGATTTTCGGGAAGTCAACATCTTCCTTCGCGGCATGTTTCCCTTAGTCGGCTTTCGCAGCACCAGCGTTTACTATGACCGCAGTGAACGTTTGGCAGGAGAGAGCCATTATCCCTTACGAAAAATGCTGGCACTCGCCTTTGATGGGGTGACGAGTTTGAGTGTAAAGCCGATTCGCCTCATTACAGGATTCGGGCTCCTTATTTCGCTATTGAGTTTTTTGTTGATTATTTGGGTGTTGATTTCGTATTTTACCGGAAACAGTGTCCCCGGATGGTCCAGCACAGTGCTTTCGACGGCGCTTCTTGGCGGGATTCAACTCATTTGCTTGGGCGTAATCGGTGAATATGTGGGCAAGATTTATATGGAAACGAAACGCCGTCCGCGTTATATCATCGCGGAGCGCACAGAAGAGAAAAGCGCGTCGTGCTTTTTGGAGGCGGAAAAAGCACAGAAATGAGAGAGCTACGACAACAACAGGTTATCCCACTCTTCTGATAATGAAGGAAACGATCACTATGACCTCGATGAATAAACCCAGCAATGAATCTTCTCTTTCAGGAGAATCTTGCATTTCGGAAGTAACAAAGCCTTCAGAAACGCCACCGCAAAGATTTCGCCAAGGCATGGCAGCGGTCTATCTTTTGCTTTCCGCCGTGCTTTTGATTACACTTTGTTCCAAGTCGTCCCCACTCTATCCAATTAATGACTGGGTGGACGCCAACTGCTTTTTTACCGTTGGAAAATCCATGTTACACGGTCTTCTGCCGTATCGCGACTTGTGGGAACAAAAGGGTCCATTTTTGTATATGCTTCACGCCGTTGCCGCTATGATTTCCTACCGCACTTTTTTTGGCGTATATCTGTTGGAAATAGCTGCCGCCTTCGGCTTCCTGTGGTATAGTTATCGCTCCTGCCGCCTATTGACTAAAAAGTCGGGTGTACTCCTTCTTCTTCCTCTTATGGGCGCACTTGTTTTTACTTCGCATTCCTTTGCGCATGGGGATAGTGTTGAACAGTTGGCTTTAGCGCCGCTTGCTTATGCACTCTATCTGGGGCTGTCGGTGGTGGAACGAAAACAAACGTTGCGCTTCGGTCAAGCCGTCGCCATCGGCATTACGTCGGGCATGGTGTTTTGGAGCAAATTTACCTTGGTCGGTTTGTATATCGGCTGGTTTATCGTAGTGGCATGTGTCACGGTGAAGGCATCCGGTATGCGTGCGCTATGTTCCCTTATTGGCGGTATTGTAACGGGCTTGCTCATCGTTACTCTACCGATTTTGCTCTACTTTCTTTATCATGGCGCTCTTTCTGCCTTGTTTGAAGGCTATTTTTTCGCGAACATTTTCTCCTATTCGCGAATCGATGGCGAAGGAAATGCGCTATTGTTCAATCTGCAAACCGGGTATGGCATTGCCAGGACAGTGCTTGGTGTTGTATTCCGCTTAGGGGCGCTTGGTCTATTCTGGTGTTTGATTTATCGTCCTTTGCGAACCTTCCTTCATTTGCTGTTTCAAGCCTTTTTTCTGCTCTTCTTTATCTATATTGGCGGACGTTTTTATACCTATTATGCGCTGCCACTCTCTATTTTTGCCTGTATCGGATGTGTCGCGCTAAGAGAATGGACGGTCGTCTTTTGGCAGCGCGTGGTCGGGGAAGGAAGGGACTTATCGACCAAAACGCCACAGGAGAATACAAATTGGAAAAGGCGTGGAGGGCGAAAAGCACTTTCTTCTTGCGTTCCGATCGGTATATTGACCTTGGCTTTTGCTGTCAGCTATGCCACGTTCTTTTCGCCGAATGCCTATTTGCGGGGAACGGTTCGTGAAGAGATGCCTCAATATCGTTTTGCGCAACAGATTCTGAAAAAAGAGCATCCTACGCTTCTAAACTACGGTTTCTTAGACGGCGGCTTTTACACGGCAACGGGCATTGTTCCGAATGTTCGCGCTTTCTGTCGGCTGAATCTTCCGTCCTCGGAAATGGAGCAGGAACAAGACGATGCCATTCGTGAAGGGCGTGTCGATTTTATCGTCACAAGAGGAGAGGAGCGGGAATTTCCCGGCTATCGGCTCATTGATCGTGCAGACTTTTTCTTTGAAGCACCGCAGCATTATGCGCTGTATGAAAAAGAATAAGGCTTTGGGCTCCTGTTTTTAGCATAGAGGGTGGGGGGGGTAAATACAATAGCGAAAAGGACATCTCATCGAGGAGAAAGGAGTTTTTATGAACAGCAAAAGGATGAAATTGGATTGGCATGATTGGCTAAAATGGACAATTCCCGTGGATGTTCTTTGGCAACTGCTCTTCTTCTCTGCTGCTTTTGTCCTTCAACACGAGACATTCATCAATTTTCGTCAAATGACCCCCGAAAAGTGGACGGCGATGACGGAGACTGTCGTGCCCAAACAAGAGAGTTCGGTTGACTTCTTTCTTTCTCTTCTCGCTGTTGCTAAATGGGTGATCGGTATCCTTTTTGTTGTGACACTCGTCGTCTATTTGGTTCTGTATTATCGTGAGAAGGGAACCATCCTCAGCAAGCCTTTTATTATTGGGGGTGTGCTTTACGCAGGCGCCAGCGGTGTGTTTTACGCTGCTTGTATTATGCCGGTGGTAGAATACCCGGCGATTTTTGACTGGATGAATCTTGAATTTGTGTCGCTTTGGCTTGCCGGAGTGATTGTCGTTGAAGTAAGAAAGGTAACATCCTTACGGGGACGAAATGAGGAAAAAGAATAAATCTGAATTACTACGATTGAGACCTAGATAGCTGAAGGAGTGTTTGAATTTATGTCAAAGGATTTAACGAATTCAAGACTGGATAGACAGAACATCCTAAATAATGAAATAGCTGTTACCGAGATTCAGGAAAAGTCTGGCATAGATGGAATTCTATGGGATGGAAAAGTTTATGTAACACGTGAGATGACCGCCTCTTACTTTGAGGTTGACATTCGTACCATTAGCAGATATTTGGAACAAAATTCTGAGGAATTGGAGAAAAATGGCTATTGCGTTTTAAAAGGCAAAAAATTGAATGCGTTCAGAGATGCAGCAAAAGAAAATGGTAGGGACATTAATGTCCCTACCAAAACGAGTGTACTGGGAATTTTTGATTTTAGAGCTTTTTTGAATATGGCAATGCTTCTGTCTGAGAGTGAAAAAGCACGAGCATAATGCAATTAAGGATTAGAGTGTGCAAAATGAGATTTGATTGCTCAGAGAATAGTAGAAAGTCTATAATGATTTGCCATCTATTCCAAAATGAATGAAGCAAAGTGATACTCTCAAGGATTTTGATGTCTCGCTTAAGTATAGAAAATCAATAAAACAAAAACAGGAGAGGAAACCCCTGAGGTTTCCTCTCCCGTTTTTATTTTGCCGTTGTACGTAAATTATTGCAAATCCAACGAAACTTTCTCTTCGACGGCCTTCAGGAGGCTGCCGTCAAGCAGAAGTGCGGTGATCTTTTCCAGCTCATCGTACATTTCCACTTCGTGGTCATCGGCGATGAAGTTGAGTTTTTCACGAACCGCGTCATAAGCAGCTTGTGTACCAACACCGAGCTTGCCGTCCGTCATTTCCTTGCGGAAATCAATGGCCTGCACCGCGGCGAGCATTTCGGTCGCAACGCAGCGCAGACTGTTGCGGACGATGTCACGCGCTTTACGTGCCGCAATGGTACCCATGGAGACGAAGTCTTCCTGGTTCTCGCAGGACGGAATCGAGTCCACGCTTGCCGGATGGGCAAGAACCTTGTTCTCGGATGCCAGTGAAGCGGCACTGTACTGCGTAATCATGAAACCGGAGTTGAGACCCGGATGTTTGACCAAGAAGGACGGGAAGTCAGAAAGCTGATGGTTGACCAAACGTTCAATGCGGCGTTCGGAGACGTTACCGATTTCGGCAGCGCCAATGCCCAGGAAGTCAAACGGCTGTGCCATCGGCTCACCATGGAAGTTACCGCCGGAAATAATCTCGGTGTCGGAGATGACAATCGGGTTATCGGTGGCGGCATTCAACTCGATGGCGACTTTCGATGCCACGTAGTTGATGGTGTCTTTGCTTGCGCCGTGAATTTGCGGCATACAACGGAGCGTGTAGGCATCCTGCGTGCGCAATTCGGCGGTGTGGGTCAGGTAGGTCGAGCCTTCCGTCAGGTTGCGGATGTTCTTTGCGGTCGCAATGCAACCGGCGTGCGGACGAATGGCGTGCAGTTTCTCATAGAAAGCATCGATGATGCCGCGATGCGCTTCGAGAGAGAGGGCACCGGCGATATCCGACAGTTTTAAGAGCTGCATCGCATCGTAGGTGGCAAGAGCGCCGACAGCCGTAAGAACGGTGGTGCCGTTGTTCAGTGCCAAGCCTTCTTTAGCTTCCAGATGGATGGTTTCGATGCCGGCTTTTGCCATCGCTTCTTTGCCGCTCATCAGCTTGCCTTCATAGAAGGCGCGACCAAGACCGAGCATCGGCAGAACCATGTGCGAAAGCGGAGCCAAGTCACCGCTAGCGCCCAAAGATCCTTTTTCCGGAATGTGCGGAACGACGTTCTTATTCAGCATATCGATGAGCGTTTGCACAGTAATCAGACGCACACCCGAAACACCTTTTACTAAGGAATTAACACGAATCAGCATGACCGCACGAACTTCGTCTTCATGAAGCGGAGCACCGTCACCGACCGCGTGGGTACGAATCAAGTTTTCCTGCAACTGAACGCAGTCTTCCTTGGAGATGTGTACATTGTGCAAGGAACCGAAGCCGGTTGTAATACCGTAAACGACACGTTCCTCTTCGACGATTTTTTCCACGATGCCGCGGGATTTTTTAACCGCATCGACCGTTTCGGGAGCCAATTCGACGGTGGCATGATTGCGCGCAACGGCAACCAGCTGATCCAGCGTCAAATCCGAACCATTCAAAATAACTTTTTCCATGTTTCCTCCTTAGAGTTGTATTGCCTCCTGCCATTTGGAAGGGATATTCAAAATGGCTTTTCCGCTTGAGCGGACCGACGCATACATCGTATTCGATATCGCCGAACAAGGAAACGTCTCGGTTTGCGTGCGGTCTATGGCTTAGCAAATAAGCCTCATTCAGGCTCGTCGCTGACAGTGTATCGGTAAAGCGTCCAAAGGTGATAAAAAAGGGAGAAAGAAAGAAGAGTTTTCCCTTCTTATTTTCGTGGGAAAAGGGGAAAACATTGTCTTCTTTTCCGTCAAATCGTGGACGATATTTTGACGTATAGTATAATAGAGAAAGACATTCGGCAGAAAAGAGAGGAGGGTCTCGTGACGATACGGATTAAATTATTTGGCGTGCCCCATGTGGAACGGGATGGAGAACGCATCTTTTTTCCCTACAACAAAATCAATGCCATGATTTATTATTTGGCAGTAAATGAGACCATTCCTCGCACAGAAATTGCCGGATTGCTTTGGCCCGATGAAGAAGAAGCCATTGCCAAGAAAAATTTGCGCAATGCCATTTATCAGGCAAAACGCTGTATAGGAGAAGATTTCATTCTTTCCCCGAAAAAGCTCCTTTTGGAATTAAATCGTTCTTTAGACGTGGTCTGTGATGCGACGTGTTTCGCCGAAGATCCGGTGACAAATTTGGCACTTTATGACGGTCCCTTTTTGCAGGGCTTCTATGTCAAAGATTCGGAACAATATGATTTTTGGGTTACGCGGATGCGCAGTTTCTATGAAGAGAAGTATATTGCGCACGCCTATCAGCAATTGGAAAAGCAAATTGAAGAGGGGCAAAACGAAAACGTGGAAAAATCCATTCACACCCTCATCAGTATGGACGAATACGACGAGCGCAGTGTACGCCTGTTGATGCGCTACTATGCCAAAACCGGACGCACGGGAAAGGTTATTGAAACCTATTACAACCTCAAAAAACTATTGCGGGACGAACTGGGCGTAAGTCCGGATGTCGAAACCAGAACGATTTATGAAGAGGCGGTAAACCAGATTGAAATTACCGACCGGCAAAGCAAAGCGCATGAAGAATTTTTCTATGGCCGTTTTCAGGAACGCGCCCTTTTGCAGAAAAATCTGCAGCTTTTGCCTGCCCATCAAGCGATATCGCAGCTTGAGGCGGTTCTATTGCAGGCGTATTGCTATTGCGCGGAGCAGGAATATGCGCTTCGTCCCTTTGCCGTGCTGATTGAACGCATGGGCGAAGCCCTGAAACGCCTCGGCATTTCTCTGCCGACGTATTGGGACAGCACTATGAAACAGCTTTTTCCGCCTCTGGAATCGGCAACCAAAGAATTATTCTTTCCGGAGGTGAGTAAAGGCTTAAATTTTGATTTGCTGAGCCAGATTTTTTTGGAAGGCATACGTAAAATATCTGCGGAGCATCCACTGATTATTGTTCTTGAAGATATACAATGGATGGATGAGGTTTCCGTGCGCCTTCTCACGTCAGTGATGCTGCGGATGGAAAAACGCGCCATGTTTTTATTTACCGCTCGTCCAGAGATGAGCCAGGCGTTGGAAGATGCCCTGGCGACGTTGACGGGCTACGGATTAGTCGAAACGATTGCTTTGGAACGCTTTGACCGCGAACAGTCCTTTGCCTTTATCAAAGAAGCGCTGAAAAAGCCGATTTCTTCGACCATCATGGAGAAGATTTATCACGAGACAGAGGGCAATCCCTTTTTCCTGACGGAATTTGTGCAGTTGCTGACCACGTCCGAAACAGATTCCCTGATGACGGAAAAGATGAAGGATGCTCTGCGTGCGCGTTTTGCATACTTATCGAAACCAGAACGCGACGTGCTGGATTTGGTGAGCTTTTTCTATGATGAAGCGCCGCTGTCGGTGTTGATGAATCTGATGGGACGAAGCGATTCCGACATCATTGGTCTCATTGAGCATTTAGAGCATATCAATATCTTGACCGAACGTGCGCATGAGAGCGACATCGGTATTCGTTTTACGCATGTAAAGCTGAGAGAATACATCTATATGATGCAGCCGCATTCTAAGTGTCGCGTGATTCATAAACGCATTGCGCAGATTTTGGAAGACTCGCTGCAAATTAAACCGTCTCTTTATCTATACTCCAAATTGGTTTACCACTATACCAGTGCGGATGAACCGTTAAAGAGCATTCAGTTTGAGTTGGAGATGCTGAATTACTATTTGAATTTCTCCCACGAGCTATTCCCCATTTTGAGTATTCAGGAAGCGGACGAAGGAGAAAAAGCCTATATTTCCCGCGACCGGCTGCAGGATATGTTTGCGACGTTGGAGGAAAAATTCAATACGCTGCGCACCAGTACGGCAGGCGAGGATTTGATACGCCTGGAAATGCAGTTTTATTATATGAAGGGACGCTATCTTATCCGTGACGGGGCGTATGCTGAAGGATTAAAGGATATGCGTGAGGCCGTGGGCAAGGCAAAGACGCTCAACGATAAAGATTATGAGCTGGAAGCCTATAAACAGTTTATTTTCTACAATATTCAGACCAATCAAGCGGAAGAGATGCTTTCCTATATTGAGGGCGCGTTGCATTTGGCGGTGCAGTGCAACTACCACAAGGAAATCGGAATTCTTCTGCGCCTGAAAGGACTCTACAACATCATGACCGGTCACCATACCATGGCGGAGCAATTGCTCAACGAGTCCATTCAAACGTTTACGGTTACGCCGGAAGTGGCGCGCCGCTATGCCATTAATATTGCCGCTGCCCACAATTATATCGGGGAAATTCGCTTTCATGAAGCGCGTTATGAAGAGGCTTTGCAGGAATTTGAGGAAGCGATTACGCTTTCGCAAGACAAAAACGCATTGTCTGCCATGTCCGTCTTTTATATCAATAAGGGAAAGTCCCTTTTCGCTTTAGGCAGACGGCAGGAAGCAAAAGAAGAATTTACGCGCGCCTATCCGCTGTACGGGAAATTTGATTCCTTCTGGAAACGTCCCGTGTTGGATGCATATATGGCATTGATTGCCTGGGAAGGGCAAGAAAAGGAGAACGCCGTCACGTATCTTCATCAGGCACTGGATTGTTCGCAGAAAATGAACGACCCCCGTGCGCAGGGAACGGCGTATTATGCCGTCTATCGTCTTCTCAAAGAAACCGAAAATACGCCCGAAGCCACTCTTTTTGCGACGGTTTGTGAGCGTCCGAAAGAAGAGTATTTGCATGAGGCACTGCTTCTTCTTGATCCGCATCGAGACCATTTTGAACGCGCCTATTTGCAGGAAAGCGAGGCGTAACGTTGTGCAAAAGCCGATCTCCATCCGGCTTACCAATACGGCGTTACAGCGTAGTGAGAGACGAAGAGAGCAGGTCAAAGGCGACGTCGGGCTGTTCGGTGGCTAACAGACCCATGGCGGAAAGAATATAGTCCTTATCCAGATAGAGCGCCGGATTTTTTGGCAGCAGGATATGCTCATCCGGACGAAGAATCGCTTTTGGATCATCCTGATGCACCAGCACGCCGCCTGTGCCCAGTATGACAGAGAAGGACGAAAGATCTTTTCCACAGAGGTAATATACATACCGTCCTTTTTCGTAATCACGGCGAAGTGTGCCCACGTGACGAGAGAGTGCCACCTGCGCACAAGAGCGTGCCAAGGCGCGGTCAATCGCAAAATCTTCTGCCGTCGTCGGAATCCATTTGATGTGCTTTGCTCGCATGGCGCACTCCTTGGCATAATCGGCAGGATACAGCGTCGTAAGAGCGTCGGAACCGACACTTTCATAAAGACTCCAAGCGGAATAGCGCATTCCGAGATCGCCTTCGACGGTACGCTTATCCAAAGGTTCTTGCAGCCCTTCTACACGAAGCTCGCTTGTTCGTCCATCAATCGTGATGAGCGAAGAGGTGGGCTTTCCTTTTCCGACGGAATGAATATCCGTGGTCGCTCCGCCAATATCGACGAGAAGCAAATCGCCCATGCCTTTCCGATTCGCCGTTCCGAGAGAAAGCAAACGTGCCGCCTGCAAAGCGGCATCCGGCGTAGGGGTGAGCACCGGTCCGATGGTTGCACTTACTTCGTCCAGCCCCTTGGCGTGGGTAATGCGCTCCATGAAGAGCCTGCGAATTTCGCGACGTGCCGGATCAGCGTTTAGTACATTCACCTGTGGCATGACGTTTTCCGTGACGGTCACATCAAACTCGGCGAGAATTTCTGCCGCTTCGTTCGCGACTTCTGTATTTCCGGCAATTACAATGGGAAAGCGAATGGAGAGGGTTGCCAGTTTTCGCGCATGATCTACCAGACTTCGACGGTTTCCGTGATTGGTTCCGCCGGAAAGCAGGAGAATATCGGGATGCAAACGCTCAATTTCACGCAAATCTTCCGTGGAAAGCTCTAAAGCGTAAGTTTTCAGTATGCGTGCGCCGGCACCGAGAGCAGAACGGGTGGCGGCTTCCGCAGTGAGGTGTCGTCCTAATCCGACGGCAATCATTTTGAGACCGCCGGCCGCAGAAGAGCATAGCAGCGCACGATCCCAAAACGGTTTTCCGTGGATCGGGCGTAAAGAATGTCCTTGTTTTCGCGCATCGGCTAACAGGTCGTTAAGCATGTCATGAATGCCGTCCATCACACTCGTTTCAATGGTAGTAATGGCTTTTCCATGGCCAATAATGCGGCATTTTTCGGTATCGATGAGGCTGCCTTTGGTAAACGTAGAGCCGATATCGACTAAGAGATAATACATGTCACTTTCCTTCTGCATCGTGTAAGAATTTTCTATCATTATACCCATTTATACTGAAAAAATCGGTAGGGGTATCCAAATGAATAAGTTTCAGACTTACAAGTCAAAAACTTTCGTTTACAAATAAGTTTCAGACTTACAAGTTTGAAACTTATTTACTTTTTCGGAAATTGGTGTATAGTTAAAGCAAGGAAATTCGGAGGTTCATTATGGTGGAATTGATTAATCGGCCCCATTATCTAAATCAGCTGATTCAGAATAAAGACGTGGACTTGGTGAAGATTGTCACCGGCATTCGCCGTTGTGGAAAATCCTCTCTTCTGGATTTGTTTCATCAATACCTCACAGAGCATGGTGTGCCGGAATCTAACATTATTCATATGAACATGGAATCTCTTCGTTATTATGAGCTGAGCGATTATCTCTCTTTTTACCATTATGTGCGTAAACATATGGCGAAGAAAGGAAAGAATTATCTTCTTTTTGATGAGTTACAGGCCGTTCAACATTGGGAGAAAGCAATTGAATCCTTCCGCCTCGATTTTGATGTGGACATTTACATTACCGGATCCAATGCCTATCTTTTGTCTACGGAATTTTCTACGCTTCTTTCCGGTAGATATGTGGAAATTCGAATGCTTCCGCTATCGTTTAAGGAGTTTTTGGATTTCTATACCTTTGCCCCCGATGTCGCAATAGACGAAAAGTTCCAGAAGTATCTGCAATTTGGTGGGATGCCCATTCTAAGAGCCTACACATTTAACGAAGCGAGAAGCCGTCAGGCGCTGGAAGGCATCTATTCCACGGTGGTATTGCGAGATATTTTACAGCGCAATAAGGGCATCAATCAGAGCATGTTGGAAAAGGTGATGTTATATCTGTGCTCTACCATCGGAAGTACTACCTCACCGAACAGCATTGGGAATGTGCTTTCCAGTGAGGGAGAGATTAAAAATGGGAAGAAAAATAATATCGCCGGAAAAACAGTGGATAAGTATATTGCCATGCTCCGCGATGCATTTATCGTCTTTTCCGTCGGTCGCTATGATGTTAAAGGTAAGCAACTGCTCAAAACATTAGGAAAGAACTATATTGTTGACATGGGCTTCCGGAATATGCTTTTAGGATATCGCAATGCAGATCGAGGGCATATACTGGAAAATATTGTCTTTTTGGAACTGCTTCGTCGCGACTACCGGGTATCGATTGGGAAAATTGGTGAGGCGGAAATTGATTTCATTGCAGAAAAACCGAACGATAAGAGATATATCCAAGTTACGGAAAGCATGCAATCGACACAGACTAAGGAACGAGAACTTCGATCGCTACAGATGATTCAAGACAACTATGAAAAAATCGTGTTATCTATGGATCGAAGTTTTATCACTTCGTATGAGGGCATAAAATCTCTTCATCTTGTCGATTGGTTGCTTGCCGAATAATTTTACATGTCACTTTCCTTCTGCATTCTTCTTTTCGTCTTCCTTTTCCCGTAGGAGGTGCGGAAAGGCGTTCAGAATTCGTTTTTCACTAAACGCTAACCACCGCTCGACAAGACGCGCACGACGCTTTTCGATACGTTCTTCGATGCGCTTTGGGGTCTCTTCTTTCGCAAGCGCTTGCCGTTTTTCGTCCAGCTCACGGGTTCGTTGATAGACTTCTCTTCCGATGCGATCGGAAACTTTTCGCATATCCTCCGTGATTTTTTGGGCATATTTCCATTTTCGGTTTAGTCCGAGCACGGTAGCGACCATGCTTACGACATCCACAAGAAAGAAGAAGAACAACACAAATAGCAGAACCCATGCCGTCCGAGTGGGTAAAAAACCAACGAGTCGGCGAATCAGCGGATGCACGGCTTCGTAGAGTACAAAACAGCACATACCCCAAAGCAGGGAATATTCCAAGCAGATATACCCGCCCAAATTGAAGGGGCGATCGGAATAATCCCACCATTTGCGATGCAGTAGTTTTTCAAGAAGAAATCCGGTGATCCATTCGATGACCGAGGCAATGAACATCGACCCCAAAAACAGCAGGAGTTTATTGGTTTCCGCAATATCCGAAAGAAACAGGATGACGGAACATGCGCCAAAACCGTATATGGGACACCAAGGGCCGCTTAACATGCCGGCATTGACGAAACGTCCGAAATGCACAGCACTATAGCCGACTTCCATCATCCACCCGATCATGGCATAGAGTAAAAAATAGAGCAACCAAGTATATTCCATACAGCGTTTCCCTTCGTGGTTTGTTCACCGCTTGCCTAAAGCGAAAAGGATTTCTAACCCATACTCTTTACAAGGATACGTTCTTGACCTTCCTATTGTACTCTCTTCGCGGCTTTGAGGAAACCTCTTCGAAAAAACGCACGACCAACATAGGGATGTCCTATGCCGATCGTGCGTTTTTGGTTATTTATTGTCGTTTTGCTGAACGCTTCCGCGCGTTCTTAAGGGGCTTGTCTAAGCGTGGTTTCTTTTCTTGCGCAGAACAAGAACCGATCCCATCATCGTGAAGAGCGTAGCCACGGAGAACGTAATTCCTGCCGGATCACCGGTCTTTGGAGCGGTGCTTGCGCGATTTTCCGAAGCCGTCCCCGGCGTGGTGGGGTTTGTTCCTTTATCCGATGTACCGGGATTTATGCCTTTATCCGGTGTACCGGGAGTCGTGTTATCCCCCGGCGCATTGGGATTCTTGCCGTTATCCGGCGTGCCGGGAGCAGCGCTGTCGTCGGGCTTTTGCGGCTTATCGGTATCCGGATGGTGCGGCTTTGGTTTCTCCACCTTTTTCCATTCTGCCGTAAACACATGGTCGTCTTCTACTTTGTATTGATCGCCCGGCTGATAGACAGAACCTTTCCAGCAGACAAATGTATATCCTGTTTTGGTCGGTGCAGCAGGTAAAGTGAAGAAATCGCCTTTTTTGATTTTTTCCGTTCTGATTGTCGTATCCCCGTCCCAGTTTCCGCCGTTCGGGTCCACCGTAATGGTAAATTCCGGTGTTGGCACAGGAGGTTCTTGCAGAATCGGCAAATCGAACAACGCTTGTTTTTTATCGGCGTCGTAGTCGCCGTATTGGATGGCTGCACCGATTTCGCCCAGTACGATGTTCTCTTTGGTCAGTCCTTTGAAATCATATCCCTCTTTTGCCGAGAAGGTAAAGCGCAAGCGATAGGGGGTCTGCGCTTTAATCTCACCTTTTGCAGCAACCCACGCATCGTTCGGTTCATCATAGGTTAACAGTTCCGCATTTCGCGGGCGGATGCCATCCGTTTGTACATTGACTTGAATCGCGAAGGGGTTCTTCCCGAGGACATATTGATCCACCGTTAACGCCATTGCGGTAATATGTTTGTTTTCCGGAGGCACCGGCTTGACAACATGAAATTCCGGAGACACCGCTGTACCGAAGTGGAAATTATCCATCGAATTGACCGTTGCGAGCTTTCCCCAGCTTATATCGTCTACCGTAATGTTGGTTTGGTCTTTATCCAGTAGATATTTTTTTCCGTCTTCTTCGCTGATTTGGACTTGTACCTGATATTGATAGACGCCTTCCTGAAAAGTGGTATCGCGGTTATATTTCCATTCCCCATCCACTTTTTTATACCACATTCCCCAGCTGAATTTTGCCGGTTTGCCTGTTGTAACGGTAAACTGCGCTTCTTCGCAGTTCTTGCCATAGGCAACGATGTCCTGCAAATTCGATGTCGCAGCGATGTCTTGGATGACCACTTTCTCTATGGGAGCGGGCTTCTTGTAGGACAGTTTAATCAACCAAGTCTTTTTCGCAGGACTTGGTGCGCTGTCCGTAACTTGAACACCGTAGAATTGATTAGGAATAGGACGTAGTGGATCATCGTCTTCTTCTTCGAAGTCTTTCGTAGGCGTACCGGACACCATCCCGTCAGGTGAAATCTGCAACCAGTCCGGTCCAGCTGTTTTCTTAAAGGTATAGGGCTTTGTTCCGCCTATTACGCCGCTGGCTAAAGAAAAGGGCGTGATCGGGACACCGGCAGAGGCATCATGAATTACCCATTTAGGGTCATAAACAAGATTAAGTTCCGCATCCGGCGGAGCGGTGACCACGTATTCGGGAGACGTTGCCCAACCAGAGGATGCGCTACCCCCTACACGCACGTTTGATCCGCGTCCCCAGCTGTTGCCATCGATGGTAATGTCTATGCCGTTTTCATCCAGCACATTCGCAGTCCCCTCATCGCCATCGATGCGGACTTGAACGCGATACTGATAGGTGCCTTCTATAAAACGATCAAACGTATAGGCTTCCCAATTGTCTCCATTCTTCTTATACCATGCGCCGGTATCATACGAAAATTTAGCCGGCGCACCCTGCTGAATGGTGAATTTCGGTTCTGTAATGTCTTTGTTGTATTGCGGTGTGATGTCGTTGTCGGAAGTGGCGACAATCGAATGGATGACGTTACGTGTCTCGGGCTGTTGGGCGTAAACCGCACTGCCAAACACTCCGACCAGAACAAATAGAAAGGCGATCAGGACACGAAACACGTGCTTGGTTGGTTGCTTTGGTTTGTTCATTTCTCCTCCTTATTTATACACCGTTTTTTTATGGGGGGGGGGAGACCTCGTTTATCGCAATGCTTTTGCGAAGGACACCCTTCTTTTTCCATAGTGGTGTAGTGAGACGGAACATTCCTTCTCATTTTTCATTTTGCATTATTTTTTATAGGGAATCAAGTACTATTTTTCAAAAAGAGAGAGGAAAATCGTTTTTAGCCGTTTGGATTTGCTATACTTCTATTAGCAAAACGTCAAGGAGGCATAGAGGTGGACGGCGAACAACGACTTAAAAAGATTTTCGGGCTGGAAAGCGTTTTATTTCTTCTCTGCTTTTTTGGCTTTTTCATCGGCATCGGAAAGGTGATGGGCGCGACGAACATGTTGATGACGCTCATGAATACGGCGTATGAGAGCCTGATGAACACCTGTTTTTACATTATGGCGATTTCCGTGTTAGCCGGTGCGGTATCCGGACTGTTCTCGGAATTTGGCTTGATTGCTTTGGTCAATAAAATTCTGTCGCTCATCATGAAGCCCATTTACGATTTGCCGGGGGCAGCGTCGCTTGGCGTTATGAACTGTTATCTGTCGGATAATCCCGCCATTTTGACTTTGGCAACCGAAGAGAACTTCATTCGCTATTTCAAGAAGTACCAACGACCGGCGCTGACCAATCTCGGCACGGCATTCGGGATGGGGCTAATCACCACAACCACGATGATGGCGTTGCCCATCGAAGGTGCGTTAAAAGCGGCTCTCATCGGCAATTTAGGTGCGGTCATCGGCAGCGTCGTGAGCGTTCGCCTCATGCTTCGGGCGACCAAAAAGAAATATGGCACACATGCCAAAGAAAAAGTTGCCGCATTGGACACGTTGCCCTCCACTATGCGTATTGTGCGTCCGGGAAGCATTGGTCAGCGGTTTATCGAGGCACTTCTTGATGGCGGAAAAAGAGGCGTGGACATGGGCTTTGCTATCATTCCCGGTGTTCTGGGCATTTGCACCATCGTTCTCTTGCTCACGAATGGTCCGGCAGCCGGCGGCGTGTATACCGGTGCAGCCGGAGAAGGCGTTCCGGTTCTTCCCTGGATGGGACAAAAACTTTCCTTTATATTGCGTCCGCTTTTTGGCTTCTCCAATGCAGAAGCCATTGCCGTTCCCATTACGGCTTTAGGTTCCAGCGGTGCAGCCATCGGCGTAGTGAAAAACATGGCGCAGGTCGGCGCAGTCAGCGGCAACGACATTGCCGTTTTCACCGCGATTTGTATGTGTTGGTCAGGCTATCTTTCCACCCATGTGGCGATGATGGAAGCCCTTGGCTGCAAAGAGTTGACGGGACGCTCGATTTTAAGTCATACGATTGGCGGATTGTGTGCCGGCCTTGCAGCGCATATTTTGTTTATGGTGTTTTAGAAGACGTGATTTAGTAACTCTAAATCGATCTCAAGACTATTGCATTTTATTTTATAATTATGTAAAATTCGAGAAGAAGGAAGAAAAAAGTAGACAAAGGAGATACGATTATGCCACAA
>QWCB01000389.1_pt1 | contig 49215 bp, 34 predicted proteins | sample 1972511 | NCBI WGS metagenome assembly QWCB01 (sample SAMN09866719, study PRJNA288562) | Human gut metagenome isolate term5_stool, whole genome shotgun sequencing... | isolation source: gut | host: Homo sapiens | place: USA: California | reverse complement strand
GACTTCGATTTCAAAGTGAAATCGTCCGCAACAAAAATCATTACCTCTAGAGACGAGAGTGTGGTTTTACTAAAGTACATATACTACTGGCTAAATACTCTGCCCAGCGAATGCGTTGAGGGGGATCATAAAAGGAGATGAATCAGCACGTATACTATCAAAAAAATTCCCCTTCCTCCCCTTGATGTGCAGGCGGAGATTGCGCGCATCTTGGATAGGTTCACCGAGCTGGAGGCGGAGCTGGAGGCGGAGCTGGAGGCGGAGCTGGAGGCGCGCCAGAAGCAGTACGAGTACTATAGGGATCGGCTGCTGACGTTTGATAAAATGAGAACGGACGTGGAATGGAAAACGCTGGGGGAAGTGGCGAAAATCAGAAATGGGAAGGACTATAAGCATCTTTTACAAGGAAAGATTCCGGTGTACGGATCGGGCGGAGTCATGACGTATGTTGACACTCCTATCTACGACCAGCCAACGGTTCTAATACCACGTAAAGGGTCGCTTAACAATCTGTTTTACGTGGACAGCCCATTTTGGAATGTGGATACCATCTTCTACACAGAAATAAATAGAGAAATAATACGCCCTAAGTTCCTGTACCACTACCTCTCCACGCTCCACCTAGAGGGTCTAAATCTTGCAGGGGGCGTGCCTAGCCTTACCCAAAAGATACTCAACGCCCTTCCTCTTCCCCTTCCCCCTCTCGCCGAGCAGGATCGTATCGTGCGCATTTTAGATAAGTTCACCGCGCTGACCACCTCCCTCACGGCGGGGCTGCCCCGCGAGATCGCGCTGCGCCGCAGGCAGTACGAGTACTACCGCGAGCAGCTGCTCACCTTTGAGTAACGAACGTAAGCAGTAGCCACGATCCTACAGCCTAACCGCGTACCAGCTATGAGAGAATACAGCACCGTTGCCGAGCTCCCCTACCTTCATCGTTCTCAATAGCTAGCTATTCCCCTCATCGGCGAGAATTTGGCGAGACGTGCGGGGTAGCTGTGCATGCGGGGGACGCTAGGGTCAGTCTTTCAGATTGGTTGCCCTAGCGGGCTGGCATCCGAGGGGCTGACGATTCCAGGCTATTGAGAGACCGTCCTACGGGCGGGGCTGCACTGCGGCGAAATTTTCATGCGGGGGATGGGTGGGGATGGATTCCCAGGTTTAACACGGAAGAGCATTTATTTTCTTGAAATTTTGCCTCCAAGGGAAACCGCCTAAGAGAGATGCGAAGGGGACGTTGATTCATAAAACGAGACGAGAGGTTGAAGCCTCCCGTGGGGATTCGTACATTCGTTCTATGAAGAAAGAAAAGTACAAATAGCTAACCATGGAGCAAAGGTATGCAACCGATTCAGGACTGAAAAATGGGGTGAAGCGTAGGGAATTTGTAGAGCTAATCGGGATTTCCACCTCCACGGTTACCTGGAAAATTTAGCGGAACGCCAACAAGCGTAGGCGGCACATCGGCCCGATTTCCCTGGACTGGGTGGTGGAGGGGAGGCATTGTGCGCAGTGGCCTGAACGACCGTGCTGCTGGCATCCTAGAAGGAGAAGATCCATTCCATTACCACGGACAAAGGTTCGGTGTGCTACCCCCATCAGCATTTCGCCGAAAAGTGAAAAATGTTTGTACCTTTGCGTGTGATTGCGAGGGGTGTAAATAAACCAAAGAACAGGTTAGAACGATGCAGGAGCAGCAGGGTAGAGAGTGGGTGGCGATAGTGGATTTCGGGTCGCAGTATACGCAGCTGATCGCACGGGTAGTGCGGGAGTTGGGGGTGTACTGCGAGGTGGTGTCGAGCGTGCGCGGGGTGCAGCGGGATGGGCTGCTGCGGGGCGTGGTGCTGTCGGGGAGCCCGCGGTCGGTGCATGATGCTGAGGCGTTGCGTTTTGACTTTTTGCCATTCGAGGGGAGTTTGCCCGTGCTAGGGATATGCTACGGAGCGCAGCTGATGGCGCAGACGTATGGGGGCGAGGTGAGTCGCAGCGCGGCGCGGGAGTATGGGCGCGCGCGGCTGGGCACAGTGCAGCGGGGCAGCGCGCTGACGGAGGGAATTGAGGCGGGGGCGCAGGTATGGATGTCGCACGGGGATACGATAGTGCGGCTGGGCGAGGGCTTCTCGGTGACGGCATCGACAGAGAGCATCCCGGTGGCGATGTTTGAGGATGCGAAGCGGAAGCTATACGGGGTGCAGTTCCACCCCGAGGTGTCGCATACGGAGGTGGGGCGTACGCTGCTAAAGAACTTTTTGACAACGATTTGCGGGTGCGCCTGCGACTGGACGCCGCGGGCGTTCGTTGCGAGCAAAATAGAATGGCTTCGGGAAGAGCTTGGGCAGGACAAGGTGGTGCTCGGGCTATCGGGAGGCGTAGACAGCAGCGTGGCGGCGTTGCTCCTGCATAGGGCGATAGGCGAGCAGCTGACGTGTATATTTATAGACCATGGTTTGCTGCGCGAGGGGGAGTATGAGTCCGTGTTGGCATCGTATAGGGGGATGGGTTTGAACGTGATCGGGGTGGACGCGAGCGACCATTTCTTCAGGGAGCTCGCGGGGGTGACGGACCCAGAGGCGAAGCGCAAGGTGATAGGGCGGTGCTTCATAGAGGAGTTTGACAAAGCCGCCGCGACGCTGCGGGACGTGAAGTGGTTGGCGCAGGGGACGATATACCCTGACGTGATAGAGTCGTCGGCGGTGCCGGGGGCGAGCGTGACTATAAAATCGCACCATAATGTTGGCGGCCTGCCGTCAGACATGAAGTTGAAGATAGTGGAGCCGCTGCGCCAGCTGTTTAAGGACGAGGTGCGCCGCGTGGGGGCGGAGCTGGAGCTCCCGGCGGCAATCTTGGGGAGGCATCCCTTCCCAGGGCCAGGGCTCGCGATACGCGTGCTGGGGGAGGTGACGCGGGAGAAAGTGGCGGTGCTCCAGGCCGCGGATGGGATATACATGCGCAAGCTCCGCGAAGCGGGGGAATACGATAAGATATGGCAGGCAGGGGCAATCCTGCTGCCGGTGCGGTCGGTGGGGGTGATGGGGGATGAACGGAGCTACGAGAATGCAGTGGCGCTGCGGGCGGTGGTGTCGGTGGATGGGATGACGGCCGATTGGTACCATATGCCGTACGAGCTGCTGGCGGATATATCCAACGCGATAATCAATGGGGTTCGCGGCGTGAATCGGGTGGTGTACGATGTGAGCTCAAAGCCACCCGCAACAATAGAATGGGAGTAGCATTGTTCGGTTCAAATCGACTGATGAAGGTTAGGATCTCGGGTTTTGCGAGGGGCGGCTTGCTGCTTCTTCTGCTGCTGGCCTCTCCGTGGATGCTGCGCGGGCAGGGTGCAGCTGCCCGCAGGGCGCATAACGATGCGCGCGAGCCAGTCTACCAGGTTGGGGTGGGGCCGCTGCAGCAGGTACTTAGCCTGGTGCGTAACTACTACGTGGATGAGGTCAATGTGGATAGCCTCTACGCCGCCGCGAGGGAGAAGATGGCCGTGAAGGATTCGCTGGCTGAAGATAGCGTGCAGCAGTTAAGCGAAGAGGAGGTGTTCATTAGGAGGCTACTGGAGCAATTGGACCCCCATTCCTACTATCTCACCAAGGAGGAGGCGGCGGATAGGCATCAGGATTTTGAAGGGAAGTTCTATGGGATAGGGGTGTCGTTCCAGGTGTTTAAGGATACGGTACGCGTGGTGCAGGTGCTGCCGAACGGCCCAGCATCAAAGGTGGGGATTCGCACCGGGGACTACATCATGGAGGTGAATGGGCGACGGCTGTCGGGGGTGAAGGCGAAGAGCAGCGATGTGATGCACACGATACGGGGCGATAAGGGAACGACTGTGAAGGCGTATGTTCTGCGGGAGGGGAAGCGGCTCGACTTCATCATGAAGCGGGATGAGCTGCCGCTGCGCACGGTGGATTCGTACTACATGCTCACGCCGAAGATAGGCTACCTGCATTGCTCTTCGTTTGGCTTCGTGACGCGGGGAGAGATCGTGAAGGCGCTGGGCGAATTGAAGCGTGCGGGGATGGAGTCGTTGATTTTCGATTTAAGCGATAATGGCGGCGGGGTGATGAATAGCGCCATTGCGGTGTGTTCAGATTTCTTGCTGCGGGGGCAATCGATCGTGTCGGTGCGCGGGGAGAGCTACCCCTCAACGGGGTTCTCGTCACCCCACATGGGGGTTTACTGCCAGTTGCCGATGGTGGTGGTGGTGAATGAGTTTTCATCGTCGGCGTCGGAGATTATGGCCGGCGCGATGCAGGATTGGGATCGCGCAGTGCTGGTGGGGGCGCGAACGTTTGGGAAGGGGTTGGTGCAGGGGGTGTTCCCGCTGGAGAATGGGGGGGAGCTGAGCCTTACCGTGGCGCGCTACTACACGCCGAGCGGGCGGAGCATTCAGATGCCATACGAATTGGGCCACGCGAAGGAGTACCGCGAGGCGTTCGTTCGCCGCTACGTGGCGGGGCGGCAGGACTCGACCGATGATAAGTACTTTGCGCACGCGAAGGAGTACCGGACGCTGACGAGCGGCAGGAAGGTGTATGGCGGGGGAGGAATAGTGCCGGATGTGTACGTGGAGCGGGACACAACGCATGCGCTCTCCACCCGGCTGGCGGACTACGAGCGGAAGGGGTACATGCAGCACTGGGTGGTGGGGTTCGTGGATGCGCGTAGAAAGGATTATCTCAAACGTTACGCCACGGCGGCACAATTTGTGCAGAAGTATACGGTGGAGGAGTCGACCATTGGCCAATTCCGGAAGGCGATGGCGGAGCTGGATGGGCAGCGCGATACGGTGCCCTACAGCGAGGAGGAGAAGGCGCACCTTCGGCTGCGTATCAAGGCGTACGTGGGGGAGCAGCTGCACCCGAATGGAACGTTTATGCGGGTAGTAAATGGAGAGCGCGAAGAGATAGTGCGCTCGGTGGAAATACTAGAAGATTGGCAAAATCGTGGGGAGTCAATATTGCGTCCAAAGCGTTAGCGAGCCGGAGGAGCGGAGCTGGAAAGCGAGGGGCGGAAGTGTTGTGACGCGATGCGTCAGAAAAAGAAAGAAAGCGAGATGAGTGAAGAGGTGATGACGTTTGAGGCGCTGGGATTGTCAGAGGCTTCATTGGCGGCCATAGCGAAAAAGGGTTTTGAGTCGCCAACGCCGATACAGCGGCTGGCGATGCCGGTGCTGCTGCGCGAGACGTGCGATGTGATAGGCCAGGCACAAACCGGGACGGGCAAGACGGCGGCGTTTGGATTGCCAATATTAGAGTCAATCGATGTGTCGTTAGATATGACGCAGGCGTTGATACTGGCGCCTACGCGCGAGTTGGCGCTGCAGGTGGCCGACGAGATAACCTCGCTGCGTAGCGATAGCGCATTGCAGGTGATAACGGTGTATGGCGGGCAGTCGATATCGGAGCAGCTCCGGAGGCTCTCGCGGGGGGCGCATATCGTGGTAGGCACGCCGGGGCGCGTGCTCGACGTGATAAAGCGCGGTAGGCTTCCGCTGGACCAAGCCAAGTGGGCTGTGCTCGATGAGGCCGATGAAATGCTCAACATGGGCTTCATTGAGGATGTGGAGGAGATTTTATCGCACGTGACGGGGGAGCACCGCACGATGCTTTTCTCGGCAACGATGCCGACCCGTATCGTGAAGCTTTCGCAACGCTTCATGCACGAGCCGAAGCTCCTTGAAGTGGATAAGGATCAAAAGCCAACGGCGCTAGCGGATCAGATATACTTTGAGGTGCGCGCGTCGGATAAGTTCGATGCGCTGACGCGCATTATCGATATCGAGCCGGAGTTCTACGGATTGGTGTTCTGCCGTACGCGGAATGATGTCGACGAGTTGACGATGCGATTGGTGGAGCGGGGCTACAGCGCGGATGGGCTCCATGGGGAGATAACGCAGGCCCAGCGTGAGAAGACGTTGAATAAGTTCCGCAAGCGGTTGATAAACATCTTGGTGGCCACGGACGTGGCGGCGCGTGGTATAGACATTGCGGATCTGTCGCACGTGATTAACTATAGCCTGCCGCAGGATCCCGAATCGTATGTGCACCGGGTGGGGCGTACAGGGCGTGCTGGGAAGGAGGGCACGGCGATAACCTTTGTGACGCCGCAGGAGCAGCGCCGGCTCATGTTCTTCCAAAAGAGCATCAAGTTTAAGATACGAAAGGAGCGTCTGCCGAAGGCGGCGGATATCGTGGAGGTGAAGTGGTCGCTCATCCTCGATGAGCTTTCGCAAATAGTGTCGTCGGGTCAACAGGAAACGTTTTTGCCACGGGCAGAGGAGATTCTGTCGCAGTACCAACCGAACGATGTGGTGGCGGCATTGCTGCACATGGCCTACAAGAACGTTCTTGACGCGGCGAACTACCAGGAGGTGCGAGGCTTCTCGGTGGATAAGCGTGGCACGGCGCGGCTATTCGTGGCTGTTGGGAAACGGGATGGGTATACGCCTAAGAGCTTGGTGGATTACCTGTGCGAGGAGGCGGGCGTGTCGCCGCGGGATATAGACGATGTAGCGGTGCTGGAGGAGTATTCGTTCGTAACGGTGCCGTTTGAAGAGTCAAAGCGGATAGTCAAGGCGTTTTCATCGATGCAGGTTGGCGGTAAGCCATTGATAGAGCGGGCGAAGAATAAGAACTAAGGATTGGATAGGGTGTTGACTGACCCCGTTGCGAGAGGGCCTGTTAGCCAGCACACGAAGGAAACAAAGAACTAGGATTGCAAGGGATGGAGCAGGAAAGGCTTATAGCAAAGACGATGCAGGGCTTGGAGCCCGTGCTGGCGGATGAACTTCGGGCTTTGGGCGCGGAGGGCGTGGAGGAGGGATGCCGCATGGTGTCGTTTTTGGGGGATAAACGTATGATGTACCGTGCGAACTTCTTTTTGCGCACGGCGATACGGATATTGAAGCCACTATTTAGCTTTGAGGCACGCACGCCGGAAGAGGTGTATGGGGCTTCCCTGTCGTACGATTGGTCGGGGATTATTGATCCGCAGAAACGTTTTGCGGTGGATAGCGTGGTGAACTCGGAGCTATTTAAGCACTCTGGCTTTGTGGCCCTGCGGCTCAAGGATGCCATCGTTGACCAGCAGCGCAACGCCTACGGGCGGAGGCCGTACGTGGACACGGTAAATCCGCACATACGTATTCACCTGCATATTCAGGGCAGCACCTGCAGCGTGCTGCTTGACTCATCGGGCGATTCGCTCCACATGCGGGGCTACCGCGTGGAGCAGAACGCCGCGCCGCTGAACGAGGTGCTAGCCGCGGGGCTGATATTGCTGTCGGGGTGGGATATGGAGGAGCCGTTCCTAGATCCGCTCTGCGGGTCTGGCACGCTGCCGATCGAGGCGGCGCTCATCGCCAAGGGGATCGCGCCGGGATTGTTCCGTAAGCACTTTGGGTTTGAGAATTGGGCGGATTTTGACCCCGATATGTATGCCGAGATCTACAATGACGACTCGATGGAGACCGACCGAGAGCCGTTGATAATAGGATCCGACGTATCAACGCACGCGGTGGAGATGGCGATGATGAATGTCACCAACGCGGGCTTGGCAAAGTCCATACGTATCTCCCGGCAATCGGTTTTTGACTCGTCGCCCTCGTCTAAGCCCGGGGTGGTGATTACCAATCCGCCGTACGGCGAGAGGGTGAAGCAATTCCAGCTGGATAATTTTTACCGGCAGCTAGGCGATACGTTTAAGCAACGGTACGCGGGCTGGAATGTGTGGATGATTACGGGCAATCGGCAGGTGATGAAGTCGTTTGGTTTGCATCCGTCAAAGACAATAACGCTGTTCAATGGACCGATAGAGTGTAAGTTTCAGCGGTTTAGCATGTACGTGGGGTCCAAGGGCGGCGATAGTGATTCGTTGGAAATGGATAGGTAGGAAAGTAAAGGCCTTGCAAAAATGGAAGATATACAGTTAAAGTGGACTGCAAAGACTCCAAACGTGGAGTGCCGGAGCGATGGATATATACGAATTGAGGGGCAATCGATTCCAGAGAATGCGTTAGAGTTCTACGAGCCGATCAATCGCTGGGTTGACGAGTATGCCAAGAGCTGCAATGGGCCTTTGGCAGTGGCGATAAGCTTAGATTACTACAATTCTTCGACGTCGAAATGCCTTTTAACGTTTCTCAAAAAGCTGACGGAACTGTGGGACGCTGGCCGGAAGGTGAGCGTGGTGTGGTTCTATGCAGTCAACGATGAGGACATGCATGAAGAAATCAAAACCTATCAGACTATTGTTAGGGTGCCGATACGTATGGAACCCTATGAGGGGTAGCAAAGCGCGGGGAAGAGAAGCAAGGTAGAGCTACCTGAGGGGGCAGTGGCTTCTATACAAGAATACTTATCACGACTCGCAGCGGCGGAGGGTGTGCAGCGGCTGGAGCAGCGGGTACGGGCGGGGCAATCAACAGTGCTCAAGGGGCTGCATGGCTCTTCGGGCGCGATGCTCCTTGCCGCTTTGTCTGGGAGGCAAAAGCGGTCTGCGGTGGTGCTGGCTGAGGGGTATGAGAGCGCGAGCTACCTGTATTCTGACCTCTCGGGGCTGCTCCCGGAGGGAGGATTGTATTTCTTTCCCTCATCGTTCCGTGATGGTTTCGTGACGTTGCATCAGCAGAGCGAGGCGATTATCCAACGCAACGAGTTGGTATCGCAGCAGCGGGAGCTCTGCGCTCGGCTGGAGGGAGGCGAGGAGGGCGTTGTCGTGGTGTCGTACGTGCAGGCGGCGGGGGAGCCGTTTGCCACGAGCGAGGCGTTTGCAACCAACAGCATGGTGCTGCACGTGGGGGATGCCCTGTCGCTGCCTGGCGTAATCGATAGGCTGCATGGGTTGGGGTTTGTAGAGGAGGATAGGGTTGTGGAGCCGGGGCAGTACGCTAGTCGGGGGTCGATAGTTGATGTTTTTTCCTACACGGAGAGTCAGCCCTTCCGTGTAGATTTCTTGGGCGATGAGATTGATACGATACGTCTGTTTGACGTTGATACGCAGCTGTCGGTGCGGAAGGTGAAGGAGGCGCTGCTGGTGTCGGGGAAGGAGCAGCTGGCAGCTGGGGCAGGCGAAGAGACGTTGCTGTCGCTGTTGCCAGAGAGCGTTGCGGTCTGGGGATGGGAGTTGGGGCTATCGCTCAAGGAGTATGGGGAGAGGGTGGAGGATAGTCGGGCTGTGCTGCCAGTCTCCTTCGTTGAGGAGTCGTTTCTGCGGGAGCAGCTGTCGAAACGGGCATTGGTGGAGTTGGCGTTAAAACCGATTTCCACGAAAAGCGAGACGGTGGAGTTCAAGACGACCCCGCAACCGCTCTTCCAAAAGAACTTTTCCCGGCTGGCCGATACGATACGTAGCGATGCTGCCTTGGGGTACACAACGTATATCCTGGCGGAGCAAAAGTCGCAGATGGACCGTTTGTCCGACATCTTTTCCGACCTATCGCTCGATGCCAAGACGTACCAAATGCTCGTGCTGCCGCTGCGTGAGGGGTTTGTGGACGAGACGCAGAAGGTGAATTTTTTCACTGACCACCAAATATTTGAGCGCTACCATGCCGCGAAGCTTCGTAAGCGACTACAGCCGCATGACCCATTGAACACAAAGGAGTTGCAGCTGATGCAACCCGGCGATTACGTGGTGCACATTGACCACGGGGTGGGTGTGTTTGAGGGGTTGGTACGAGAGGAGGAGAATGGGGTGGTGCAGGAGTACGTGCGGGTGGGGTACAAGGGGAGCGACACGGTGCTGGTGAATATCCATAACTTGGGGCGTTTGTCGAAATATCGCGGGAAGGAGGGCGTCCCCCCCGAAATTGATAAGTTGGGGTCGGGGAAGTGGAATCGGCTCAAGCAGCGGGCGAAGGGGCGAGTCAAAGATATAGCGAGGGATTTGATACGCCTGTACGCAGAGCGTCGGATGGAGAAGGGTTTTGCGTTTTCCCCCGACTCCTATCTGCAGGAGAGTCTAGAGGCGTCGTTCATGTATCAAGATACCCCCGACCAGGAGAGCGCGATAGCCGCAGTGAAGAAAGACATGGAGTCTGACGTGCCAATGGATCGTTTGGTTTGCGGGGATGTAGGATTTGGCAAAACTGAGGTAGCAGTGCGTGCTGCGTTTAAGGCTGCTACCGATGGGAAGCAGGTGGCGGTGCTCGTGCCTACCACCGTGCTGGCGCTACAGCACTACAAGACGTTTAGCTCTAGGTTGAAAGACTTTCCATGCACCGTAGATTACCTCTCACGCCTAAAGAGTGCTGCGCAGCAGCAGGAGGTTCGTGAGAAGCTTTCGGCGGGTAAAATTGACATTATCATCGGAACGCACGCCTTGCTACGCAGCACGGTGAAGTTTAGAGATTTGGGGCTGCTCATAGTTGACGAAGAGCAAAAGTTCGGGGTGGCGGCCAAGGAGAAGTTGAAGGCGATGAGTAAAAATGTGGATACGCTCACGCTCACGGCGACCCCAATCCCTCGAACGCTGCAATTTTCACTCATGGGGGCGAGGGACATGTCGATTATCAGTACGCCCCCGCCGAACCGTTACCCCATATCAACCACGGTGAGCGTGTTCGATGAGAAGTTGGTGGCGCATGCCATTCGGGTGGAGCTAGAGCGAGGGGGGCAGGTGTTTTTTGTGCACAATGAGATAAACAAGCTGCCGCAACTGCTCGCGATGCTGCTGCGCAATATACCCACGCTGCGCTGCGCCGTTGCGCATGGGCAAATGAAGCCCTCCGAGATAGAGGAGGTTATGCTTGACTTTATGGCGGGGGACTACGATGTGCTGCTGTGTACAAGCATAATAGAGTCGGGGCTTGACATCCCCAATGCGAACACCATAATCATAAACAATGGCCATCGATTCGGGTTGAGCGATTTACATCAGCTACGCGGCAGGGTGGGGCGTACTAACCGCAAGGCCTACTGCTATATCTTTACCCCTCCTCTAGATGTGCTAACGCCAGAGGCGCGAAGGCGCGTTGCGGCCATAGAGGAGTTCTCCGACCTGGGCAGCGGAATCCACATATCAATGCAGGATTTAGACATTCGCGGCGCGGGGAACTTGTTGGGCGCGGAGCAGAGTGGATTCATTATGGACCTCGGAATGGAGACCTACCAGAAGATTCTTGACGATGCGATACGGGAGTTGAAGTACAGCGAGTTTTCGAGTTTGTTTGCCGAGGAGCTGAGTCAAGATGCCGTATGGGTGCAGCCCACGGACTGCCAGGTAGAGACAGACCTGGACGTAGCGTTGCCCGAAAGCTTTGTGCGTAGCGCAACCGACAGAATCGCTATATACCGAGAGATAGATTTACTACGGGACGAAAAGGAACTACAGCAGTTCAAGGCATCGCTCGAGGATAGGTTTGGTCAGCTTCCCGTGAGGGTTACGCGGCTGCTGTCCATTCCCCCGTTACGCTGGAAGGCTGCTGCGCTAGGCGTGGAGAAAGTGCAGTTGATGGATGGTCAGCTATCGCTCCATTTTGTGTCGCCGGGCGACTCGCCCTACTACGGGTCGACGACCTTTGAGACGGTGCAAAAGCAGCTGGGACGCTATGCGCATGGGTGCAGGGTGCATCAGATGGCGGATCACTTACGTGTAGACGTTGATGGTATTGAGACCGTAGAGGAGGCGTTGCGATTCCTTCGCTACCTGTCGGGCAAACGAGAAAAGGGAGGTGCGGGCGATGAGTAGGAATTTGGCGGTTGATGTTGGGAACAGCACGGTGAAGTGCGGGGTGTTTGAGGGTACCGATTTGCTGGACTCTATTCGAATAGAGGGGATAACCGTTGGAGAGGTGGCGTCGTGGGGAAAGGAGCGGGGAGCGTCGCGTGCGATAGTATCCATGGTGCGGGGTGGTGATAGCGCATCGTTTTGCGATGCGTTGGGGGGAGAGATTTCTACGTGTAGGTTGACTTCAAAGATGAAGCAGCCGTTCGAGAGCCGATATAAAACGCCGGAGACGCTCGGGGGCGATCGGATAGCGGGGATGGCGGCGGCGGCGATGCTGTATAGAGGGCAGGACGTGGTGGTGGTGGATGGAGGGACGGCTCTCACGTGCGATTACATGAGTGGGCAGGGTGTATATGAAGGGGGAACGATTTCGCCTGGGGTGGGCATGCGTTTTCAGGCGCTGCGGGAGCATACGGGGGCTTTGCCATTGGTGGGTGTAGAGTCGTACAGGGGCATGTTGGGGCGCACAACGGCAGAGTGCATCGCCGCGGGGGTAGTAGGAGGGGTCTTGGCTGAAATAGCCGGATTCTTGCAAATTATTGCTACATTTGCCACCGATTTTCGGTTGGTGTTGACGGGAGGTGATGCGGAGCTGCTGGAGTCAAGTCTAGAAAGGCCGTGCGAGGTGCGCCGAGAGTTGGTGTTGGAAGGGCTTAACGCTTTACTACGATATAATGTGGAATAGAGGGATGAGGATGCGAATCGCGCTGCTAGTGGCTGGGGTGCTGGCGGTGCAGAGCGTGTGCGCGCAGATTGTCAATACGCATTCCCCATACTCGCGTTACGGTCTCGGGCTTCAGGAGCATCAGGCCTACAGCGGTACCATGGGGTTTGGGGGCGTGGCGCTTGGCGTAGCGCAAAAGAATGCGATAAACCCAGCCAATCCTGCGTCGTACGGGGAGCAGGACACGATGACATTTCTATTTGATTTTGGCGTTCAGGGGGGATACAATCGTTACCGTACGCCGGGGGGAGGCGTGAAGAATGCGGGGCAAGCCAACATTCAGCACCTTGCCTTTCAATTTCCTCTAGCGAAGTGGGGGGGTATGGCAATCGGTTTCCAGCCCTATTCAAAGTTGGGCTACGATGTGACACGCTACGAAACGGATTTGAAGACGATAAGCGACATTGGGCGTGTACGGTACCACCACACTGGCCATGGGGGCATTAACGAGGCTTTCGTGGGAGTAGGCTTTGACCCAGTACCCTACTTCTCCGCGGGGGTGAATGTGCATTACCGGTTTGGATCGATTAACCATTCGCAAAATTTATATGTACCCAGCAATGCGACCTACTCGGAGTATACGTCGGAGAGTAGGAATGTGGTGAAGGCGTTTATGCTGCGTGGAGGAGTGCAGGCGCGGGTACCATTGGATTCTACGTGGAGTAAGAGGTTGGTGCTCGGCGTTACGGTGGATTACTACCCGTATGTGTACGCCGAGGAGCGCTTGGAGGCTACGACAACCTACATGAATACGTCCATGCCGATTGCGCAGAATGCGTTGCGGGATCAAAAGCGTATCCAGCTACCCATGCGCTATGGGGCGGGGTTGGCGTATGAGTCGAGTCGCTGGCTAATGGGGTGTGATTTTATCTACGAGCCGTGGGGTAACTTTTCACTATTCAGTTCTGAACAGATATTGAATCCCATAATGGAGGGGCGTTTAGGCGTGCAGTTCACGCCGGATGTGAAGAGTTTACGCCGATACTACGAGCGAATGAGCTATCGGTTTGGCTTCATGTATAGCCAGCTCCCCATGCGGGTTGAGGGGCGGCGCGTGGATGATATGTCGTTCACCTTAGGTTTCGGATTTCCCTTGGGCTGGCGTAAATGGTTGATGAACGTTGCAGTGGAAGTAGGGCAGCGCGGAGGCTTTGGCAAGGATATTGTAAATGAGACGTATTGTAACTTGCATGTGGGCGTTTCATTCATCGATGTATGGTTTTTCAAGCGCAAGTATGACTAAGGGTAGTATTACACGAAAAGGGGGAGTAATCATGAAGATAAAGGGGATAAAGAACGGTGTGTTGGCAGCTTCAGCGGTATTGCTATCGTATGGGGCAGTGATGGCACAGGTGACGAATCCTGCGTTGTCAAATCCGAAGTATGGGAATGACCCAGCGACGCGTGAGGAGTGCTTGAAGCAGACATCATTCTACCAGGAGTTCTACAAGCAGGGCAACTACAAGGATGCGGAATCGGGGTGGAAGATTGTGTATGAGATTTGCCCGAAGTCTTCGCAGAATATATACATTCGGGGCATTAAGATGCTGAAAACGAAGCTGGATGCGATGGCTCCGACCGATGCTGCGCGTGGAGCTCTCATTGACAGTTTGATGCACGTGTACGACAAACGGATAAATTACTTCGGTAAGCGGGGGTATAATCTTCAGCAAAAGGGTTCTGACTTGATGGCGTATGCGCCGGAGCGTGACGAAGAGATTTCAGCGATACTTAAAGAGGCGTACGCTCTGCAGGGGGATAAGCTCGATGCAACAACCGTGATGAAGTACTTTGAGAATGAGGCGCGTATGTTCGGTGAGAAGAAAAGGAAATCGGAAGAGCTGATCGAGCTCTACGCTGCTCTTTCTGCAACACTGAAGGCCCAGGTGGAGAAGGACTCAACAGTAAAGCCGATTTCCGATGCGTTGGATCAGCGTTTCGCCTCAATGGGCGTGGCAACGTGTGCTGATTTGGTGGGTATTTATGGGCCTAAGCTTGAGGCGGCTCCGCAGGATGTGGATTTGGCAAAAACAGTGTATAACCACTTGGCTTCGTTGCGTTGCTTTGAAGAGCCAATATACTTACAGGCGGCTAAGCAGGTTTTTAAGTCTTCGCCATCGTCGGGGCTGGCACTAGAGATAGCACGGATATGCATGTCCAAGCGTGCCAATGGAGAGGCAGAGGAGTACTTCAAGCAGGCGGTCCTTTTGGAGTTGGATGGAAGTCGGAAAGCACGTGTCTTGATTGAGTATGCCAGTTTCGTTTCAACGAATTTGGGAAATAAGCCGCAGGCGCGTTCATTGGCCTATGAGGCTATTTCTGCCGATCCGACGCTCGGAGCAGCCTACTCTTTCATTGCGGCTCTATACGAGCAGACTCGAAATTGCGGTGCATCAGAGATAGAGAACCTATCAGTCTTTTGGGCGGCAGTTGACAAGTATCAAAAGGCGATGGCTGTGGATCCCTCGCTGCGCGAAGAGTGCCAGAAACGGATATCGTACCTTTCGGGTTTCTTCCCGACTACAGAGAAGATATTCTTCCAAGACATGCAGAAGGGAGATACGTTTAAAGTGCCATGCTGGATCAACGAGACGACTACGGTACGCACCAGCGACTAGGACTTTTCAAAGAATATAGAATCACGGTCTGCCGTTATAGACGGCAGGCCGTGTTCTTGTGCCTTGCAGTATCGTTGCTGGCACTACAGTTAGGCGTAGTCGGGTGTAAGAAGCAGGATCGACTCGTAGTCAGCCCACAAGATCTCTTGAATGTTCCCGATGTCATCGGTGATTCTTTGCATATGCTTTACACGAAGAATGGGCGTTGCGAGATGGAGATTTACGCTGCATCTATGAACGCCTATGCCCGAAATGGGAAGGATTACGATGAGTTTCCCAAGGGGATTCTTGTTCGGGCTTACGATTCAACAGGACGTACCACAACATTGATAAGAGCTAGCTATGCGCTCTATCTAAGGAAAAAGAAGCTTTGGGATGCGCGGCATAACGTTGTAGCAATCAACGAGCAGGGCGATTCGATCCAAACCGAGCGAATGTTTTGGGACGAGGAGAAAAAAACAATCTACTCAGAGGAGAGCGTTCGTATACGGACGGCTGACGCTCTGCTGTTCGGTAAAGGGTTTGAGAGTGATGAGCGTTTCAACGATTGGGAGATACGTCATCCGAAGGGCGTGATTACAGTACGAGAGCAAAACGACACGCTGAAGAATACAGCGGAAATACAATAGGGAATCAATGGAAAATGGGAAGATGCGCGTGTTTTATATAGTGCTGGAAATAATATGGGCCGCGCTGGGGCTGTTCTGTCTTGGAATGGCGATTTATCTTCAGAAGCGAGGCTACTCTCAGCCGATGTTTTACTTGCTAGCAGCGATTGCCTTTGGAATGGCGGCTTTTCGATTCACGGCGCGACGAAAGCGGGAGCAGGCTAATAGGCGGAGAGACCGCCAGCGTTGAGGTGTTGCTCAGGGATAGGAACTGCCTTTTAGCTAGTTGATGGAGGCTTGACGTGCCGGTAGGAAACGTAGTCCTTTTCATTGTGGCTGTGGCTCTCTCCGCGATGTGTTCGGGGGTAGAGCTGGCGTACATGTCGGCTAATCGCCTACGGATAGAGATAGACCGAGACAAACGAACCCTATCGAGCTGGATAATCCAGCGCTATTTGCGGCACCCGGGTCTCTTCATTGCAGCCATTCTCGTGGGGAATAATGTGGCACTGGTGGTGTACGGTATGCTAATGAACCAGCTGCTCGCACCGGTTGTATTGCCGTTGGCGGTGTACGGCGATACGGTTGTACTCATCACCGAGACAGTAATCAGCACGATGTGCATTCTGCTGGTAGGTGAATTTCTCCCCAAGGTGCTTTCCTCCATGCATCCCAATGCGTTTCTCCGTATTTTTTCCTTCCCAGCCTACTTGATTTACGTGGCGTTTTACCCCCTTAGCCTTTTTATGTCGTGGATTTCGGCTAGGTTTATTAAAGCTATCACGAAGAAAGAGATTCCTTCTGAAAATGCGGGGCTTACGTTTGGCAGAACCGATTTGAACGTGCTTGTGGAGCAAGCAGCCTCGCAGAAAGACGATGAGGAGTCGGAGGACCACGTCAACGAGCACGAGCTTAAGATTTTTAGAAACGTATTGGACTTTGATAACGTAAAGCTGCGCGACTGCCTAGTGCCTAGAATGGACATAGAGGCTTCAGATGTTGAGAACACGGTGGAGGACCTACGAGCACTCTTTGTCAAAACGAAGTTCTCAAGAATCCCCGTTTACGAGGAGAGCATAGACAACATCGTGGGCTACGTAAATGCGAAAACCCTGTTTAAGCGACCGAAAACGATACGTGAGGTGATGCTCCCCCTACGCTACGTCCCCGAATCGATGAAGGCTGGTACATTGCTTACGCAGTTCATCAAGAGTTCTTCCAGCATGGCGATCGTAGTGGATGAGTTCGGAGGAACGGCTGGGCTCGTAACGATAGAGGATTTACTAGAGGAGATTTTCGGGGAGATATACGATGAGCATGACCTAACAACGCTCGTGATACGCCAGCTGGATGAAAATACGTACCGTTTCTCAGGGCGCGCCGAGGTGGAGGAAATCAACGAGCGGTTCGGCCTAGGCATTCCCGAATCGGAGAGTTACGATACGATTGCAGGGTTCATTTTGGATCAACACCCCGACATTCCCAGCGCGGGCGATGTGATTGAGATCGGCAAGTTTAAGTTCTGCATTGAACGTGTGGACGCAAGCCGTATACGTTTGGTTCGCCTGGAGGTGGAAGATTAGAACGCTTTTCCCTATCCTAGGTGCACAGCCTTAGGGGTGTTTTAGAATGACCCCTCGCCGCTCTCCACGTGAAGCTCCACGCGATGCGCTGCTGCATAGCGCCCCTTAGAGTCAAACGCCCATTCCCAACTTTTACGGTTCTGTAGGGGAGGAAGCTCCGAGATTACAGTTTTCACGCTCGGTAGCTTGCTACCGCTAGAAATCAGGCTGTGTCGCTCCTCCGTGTCAGTTATTAACATCCAATGCGCATAGCGGGAAAGTAGTGCTGCGTGCTGGGTTTCTATCATCGTGGCGGCTTCGGCGTATACTGCTTCGGGAATGCGGTTGGCGTAGTGTTCCTGAATGGGCATTGAGAGCTGACTCAGGAGATTGAGCGAAACCACCCCGTCGGTGCTCGGAAGGGTGGGAGGGTTTAGACTCTTAATCTGTTCCAGGTAGTCTTGCCAATTGTTTTTTGATGGCACAACCCATTCAAGCCCTCCGGTAACATCAAACTCAAGCAGCTCCACGTTGCCGTACCGCCGTGCGAAATCAACGGACTGCCTGGGGTGGTATCGATCAATGAGTACGACATGCTGGCATGCGGAGGCCAATTCGTCAAGCGGAACATCAAGTAGCCACCCGCTTCCCAAAATGGTGAGGCTCTGGAGGGAGTTTCGTTCAGTAAACTCAAGGATACGTTGCCTTGAGCATCGCAGATGGTGCTCCCATCCACCCTCTTCGCACAGGTAGCGATTGTAAATGCCGAGCTGGTAGCGACGCCATAGCGCATTGCGTCGCAGCGCCCTTCGCCAACGAAACCACCCGCTCATTCCTTGCCCCAACTCATTCCACCACGATTTTTACAGAGCCGTTTTGACCATTCGCCTCCCCGAAGGCGCGCAGGATGTATAGCCCCTTGGGGAGTTGCGACACGTCTATGACCGCGCTGTTGGGCGTAGCGGTTGCATTCAGGCCGATGCGCTTCACGCATTGGCCGTGGAGCGTATAGAGAGCTGCGCTGCGAATGGGCAGCCCATTGACAGTTTGAACGAACACCACGGATCGGGACGGATTAGGATACGCTCGTAGCGGGAGCTGCGCGGTGCTTTCTACTGCCGTGCTTTTCATTTCGTCAAGGTGCAGCACGATGGGGAGTGTGGAAAGCGCAGCGTTGCTGCCCTGCTCTACCGTAATGTTCCGTTCCACCTCCTCATGGGCATCTTTGGTTTGAGGATTAGCTGTGTACCAATAGGTTTTGTCCTCATCGTTCTTGTATTTCTTGAAACCCACCGATAGCGTATATCCTCCCGCGGCAACGCCAACATTCCCCGCGAACGTGAGCGTAACCTCTGAAATCCCATCGAGCGTCACGTAAGCCGTTCGTCCGAGGTACCCTCTAATCCACGTACCCTTGCTGTCCGACTGTAGGAACTGTAGCTCAATGGGGCCCGAAAAGTACGCCTCTGCGTCGTCTTGCTTCACGCTTACTTGCACAGAGAGTTGGTCGCCCTGCTTGCACGTGCTAGGGATAGGGGTTAGAATTTTGCACAGTGGGCCCTTCAACTCCTTCTCCACGGTTGTGATCGGGATAGTGGTGAGTACATGGTGGGGAATAAAGCTTAAGTCGTCATTTGGGTTGTACTTCTGATTGGTGCTATCGTAAAGGATTTGCACGTAGTTGGCTTTTAGCCCATTGGTTGCATCCTTGGTGTCAATAGCGAGAGCTTCGTACGTTACGCTACTCCCGGGCTCGATGAAGCTGTTTGTGTAGTAAACCCCTTTTCCATCGGAGCTAAAGGAGGTATTGGATTCATCGCTAACCAGCCGGAATCCAATCAGTCCATTGTATGGAACGGAGCCGAAATTTGCGTAGGTAATGGAGATGGCGTTTTGCCCTTCGTAGAGCGGGGGTGTGACGCCAGTGATGAATAGGCTTACCTTGTACGCATCATCCCTAAGCACCGTCACCTCGCCGCCGTTGTCCACCGATAGCGTCCAAAATTGGGGCTCGTTCAAAGGGACTCTAATGCGTTCCCAGGTTTTCGTATCGCTCATGTAGAATGATGGAAAAACCCGATACGTACCGGGGTCTAGAGCGTCCGTTGAGATGCTTATGGTAGTATCATTTGGACCCCAGCCAAGCTTCATGTTACTATCGCCCGAATTTGCCATGAACTGCGCAACGGTTTTGCCATCGGCCGCATTAACAACCTCGACCCCGAGGCTGCCGCTGATGGCTTTCCCACTGTAGTTGAATGCCAACACCACTGCCTGGATAGCACTTGACCCTGGGGTGGGTTCGGTGTCGTTTATTTTGAATTTTTCGGCGTAGATAAGCGGTTTTGGATCGGTTTTCACGTAGCTTGGTTGAATCCCCACGATCATGTCCTGCTCGGTGATGTACCCTCCACCGCCGCCCGCCCCGATGCCCTGACTCCCGGGCAGGAGTTCGGTCAGCGCGAAGTACCCATTGGAGAGGCCATTCCAGCCCCAGTTGATGTGGTAGAGCGATTTGCCGTCGTACCCATCGCAAACGAATGCGTGGCCGCCCTCGGGACTACCCCCTGCGTAGTATACGGGGCGTTTGGCTTGTAGCTCCTCTTGGATTATTGCCTCCCACTCTTCGCTCGTGTGGTACATTCTATTCACGGCGCGCAGGGATGGGCTGTAGTTGAAGTTCTCAATGAGTGCTGTCGCAGCGTACGTACTATACGCGGAGCTTTCATTCTTCCCATAGCTCATTCTCACGGCGACCCCCACATCGTAGAGAAGGCGCGCAACGGCATAGTTCTCATCGGCGCTTGTCGTGCCGCTGTAGCTATTGCGCATGGTTATCCAATTGTAGGAGTGGCCATCGATGGAGACTGTCTGCTTGTTTTTCCCGTTTATGGTGTACTCGCCATTCCCTTTTCCGTTGGAGGGCCAACAGTGGTAGCGCATAACCTGCGCCATGGCGGTAGCCACGCATCCCGTGGGGGCTTGGTTGCCGTTCACCTTTGGGGTTAGGGCGTTGTATGGTTTTCCCTGCCCCCATGCGAGATTACCAAGCAGCGGCTCAACGGCATCCCAGCTCCGTAGCGCAGGATGCTGCGACCCCATTAAGCGCCCCGACATGGCTTTGATTAGCTGCCCGTAGCGTGAAAACATCTTTTGCAGCGGGGCAGGGATCGAGTCGGGGTGGAACCGATTATCAGTAGAGTATCCCACGATCTGCGGTAGGCAATCGTCTCCCGCCACGATGATAAATCCCTGCCCGTCGGATGGGGTATACACGTAGAGGTCGGCTTGCCCATTATCTGCGACTTGCTGGTAGGTTAGGCGGAGGCGTGGGGAGGTTGCGCCGCGTGTATGCGATTTTGCTATCGCAGCCATACCGCGCGCAGCGATGCTCCGCGCCTGTGGCTCCGAGATGTGGTCGCCAAAAACGGAGAAGATGCCTAGAAGCGAGGCGCAGATGCATGCTGCTGCGTACTTAGCTACTTGTGCCATGAGTGAAATCGCTGATGTTCCAATTCGTGTTGGATTTTAGGAGTGCGTGTATTGACGTTCTCAAAAAATCGTGCTTGCAAAGATATTCATAAATTTTCTTTTTCTGCAATAGGGTATGTTGGCGTAGATGTTGATTGTCTGCGGGCGGTTGCTAGCTGAGGATGCCCTACCGTGGCGGACACGAAGGCTAGGCATGCGGGGTAGGGCGTGGTACTCGTGAAAACGGCCAAGAGTCGTTGATTGTTAGCCAGTAACGCTTTACCAACTTTGTATCAAATTCGCATCAAATTCGGATTTCTCCAGAGAAATCCGAATTTGATGCGAATGGGGTACGATATGGATGCGTATTTGGCATTGGTTGGAGGGAGAGGGGTAGAAACATGGTATGATGTGAAATAATTTTTACCTTTGCAGCGGGTAGGGGAATGGTTTTTTGCGCGCGGTGCGGCTAGGGAGGTGGGGGTGCAACGTGCGTAGCGATGCAAGCAGAGGGGTGATGGTTGAGCAAAGTAAACAGACGCCAGGATTGCTGTCGGTATGCATACCAGTGTATAACTTCACGGTGGTTGATACTGTGGGGCATTTCCTTGCGGAGGCTGATCGGCAGAGCCTGAATGTAGAGATTGTCATTTTTGATGATTGCTCCGACCCCTTCTACGCGCAAAAGAATGCCGCGCTGGCGGAGTACAGCCGGGTGCGCTACCTTCCCTTGGTGGAGAACATGGGGCGCAGCAGGATACGAAATCGGCTCGCCGACTACGCCAACGGGGAGTGGCTACTCTTTCTAGATTGCGACATGGAGCCGATATACACCAACTTTTTGTCCCGGTACTTCAGCGCCATGTCGGATCAGGTGGACGTGGTGTGCGGCGGGGTATCGTTTGGGAGCAAGCCGCACGACAAGCAGATGCAGCTGCGCTGGAAGCACGAGATGCGCTGGGTGCGGCAGCGGGAGGTGCTACAGCTGCATGACCCCGCGCTGCGGGTGGAGGTGGGTAACTTCATGATACGCCGCGGGCTCTACGGCCGGTGCGGCTTTGATGAAAACCTTACCGGTTATGGCCAGGAGGATAAGGTCTTTGTGTACCGGCTTAGCCAAATGCGGGCGCGGGTGCAGTTTATTGATAACCCCACCAACCATTTGGGGCAGGAGCGAAACGAAGTGTTTTTAAGGAAAGTGGAGGAGTCTACGGTGAACATGGTGCGGGTTTGGAATGCCAACCCGGAGATGCATGCGAGTATGCTGCGCGGGAATCGGCGTTTGCTACTCGTGGTTACCCTCCAGCGGATGCGGCTGCTTTGGGCTTTGCTCCTGTCATTCCGAATTTCAAAAAAGATGCTGCGCCGGCGGCTTGAGAGGGGGTATTCGTGGCTGAGTTCGTTGCGGTACTACCAGACGTGCTGCATCGCGGAGGCTTTCGTTAAGCCGAATTTAAATATGTATCGTGGGACTCGTTGGTTGCGCCGGTGATTGTTTCGGCAGGTATTGGAAAAGAGCAAGTGGATTAGAAAAGAGAAAATAGGAGAGCGTAGAGTATGAAAAAGATAACAGTAGTAGGGACGGGCAACGTGGGGGCAACGTGCCTCAATGAGATTGCGCGTCGGGATTTGTGCGAAGAGCTAGTGGCGGTAGACATTAACGAGGGGGCTACCAAGGGCAAGTCGCTCGACATGCAGCAGACCGCACCCATATATGGGTTTAGCACCCGCGTGGTGGGGGCTGGCAGTGACTACTCCAAGAGCGCGGGGTCGGGCATAGTGGTTATTACGGCGGGGCTTCCGCGTAAGCCCGGGATGAGCCGCGATGACCTCATCTCGACGAATGCGAAGATTATGAAGGATGTGGTCACCAATCTCATCAAATACTCGCCGGATGCGATTATAGTGGTGGTTACCAACCCATTGGATGTGATGACCTACGCTGCATTGCTGGCCAGTGGGCGCCCAACGAACAAGGTGTTCGGCATGGCGGGAGTGCTAGACACGGCGCGTTTTAGGACGTTTATAGCCGAGGAGCTGCATGTAAGCCCGCGTGACGTGCAGGCGCTGCTGCTGGGTGGGCATGGCGACTCGATGGTGCCGCTGCCGCGCTACTCCAACGTGGGGGGCATTCCGGTTTGCGAGCTAATAGGCGAGGCGCGGCTGGCGGAGATTGTGGAGCGCACGAAGAAGGGCGGCGGCGAGATTGTCAATCTGATGGGAACCTCTGCGTGGTACGCGCCAGGTGCCGCGGCGGCGGAGATGGTGCAGGCCGTGGTGCGCAATGAGCGCCGGGTGCTGCCGGTGTGCGCTGGGCTAAACGGAGAGTATGGCATGAAGGGGCTGCACCTCGGCGTGCCGGTGGTGCTGGGCGAGAATGGCGTGGAGAAGGTTATTGACCTGAAGCTCGACGCAAAGGAGATGGAGGCGCTGCGCCAGTCGGCCATGGCGGTCAAGAAGGTGATGTGCGTGCTGGATGATATGGATCTATTTGACCAAAAATTGGGCGCAATGCCGCTATAATGCGGGTGAAAGGATAGAGAGGGTATAGCCGTGCGGTTGGCCGCATCGTTACGATGCGGCCAACCGCACGGCTGAAACGTAAACAATCATTCTATATGAACAAATTGGTGAACAACTCAAGATGGTTTGCTGCGCTGCTCATGGCGGTGCTAATGGCATCGACCGCGGCGGCGCAGAACGCAATGGTGAAAACGGCCCGAGTGATAAAGGTGGCCGCGCCTATCGAACTCAAGGGGAAAGACCTTGAAAGCTTTCGCATGTATCCTTTGGCTGATGCTGTGCGTTACTACTCGGGCACGCAGTTTAAGGATTTTGGAAATATGGGGGGGATAACCTCGTTGAACATCCGCACGTTGGGCTCGGACCGCATGGGGGTCTTCTACAACGGCATTGAGGTGGGCAACACGGTGAACGGGCAGGTGGACCTCTCCAAGTTTTCCCTCGATAACGTGGGGAATCTTTCCATCTATTCAGGGCAGAAGGGGGATATATTCCAGGCGGCTCGAGATTTTGCGAGCAGCAATAGCATTTACATCACCACGCAGCGCCCCATGTTCAAGCGCGATGAGAGCAATATGAACTTCAGATCGCAGCTGCGGTTGGGGTCAAACTGCATGGTGAACCCCAGCATTTCCATAGAGAATGATTTGGGAAATTACGTTTACTCCACGGTGAACGTGGAGGTGATGGCCGCACGGAACGTTTACCCGTACTCGTACCAGCGTAAGGACGTGGCGGGCAAGGAGCTAGATCCATACAAGGATACCAGGGCCAATTCACAGCTCAACGCGGTGCGCGCGGAGGCGGGTCTCCATGGCACGATTGCTACGGAGGCCGTGCAGAGCGGTACGTGGAACGTGTTTGCCTACCATTACAACGATGAGCGCGGCATCCCGGGGCAGATTATCAACTATAAGCTGTACGATGGGGAGCGTCTGCGCGAGCGTAATAGCTTCTTGCAGAGCACTGCGCGTATGGATGTGAACGATTGGTACCGCACGCAGATCATGATGAAGCTTTCGGCCGACTACACGCACTACAGCGACCTGCAGGACAAGCTGGCGCTCACCGACGAGGTGTTTACGCAGTACGGTGCGTACCTCTCCTCTTCGCACCAATTCACGATACTTGAGGGGTGGCGTGCCTCCTTGGCTTACGACCTCCAATTCGATTTGCTTCGCAAGACCAACGCGCTGACCAACAAGCAGCCGGAGGACTTTTCTCGGCCGCGCCGTTTGGTTAACCTGCTCGCCGCGGCAACGCAGTACCAGATCGGCGGATTCTCGGTGCAGGCTAGCGCGCTGGGCACCTACGTTTACAACATGGCAACGAAGGGATTTGACCCAGGCAAGAATGAGATGGGCGTTTCCCCGGCTTTCTTGCTCTACTACCAGCCGTTCAAGCGGGTTGATTTCTTCATGCAGGCCTACGTGAAGCAAACCTATAGGGTGCCAAACTATAGCGACCGCTACATCTCGAAACTGATTGGCGAGGAGCTAAAGCCAGAGCTACAGCGGCAGGCTGACTTCGGGCTGGGGTATTCGCGCAAGAGCCATGACTTTGTAAGCGATTTCGGTATCAATGTGGATGGTTACTACCAAATGGTTTACGATAAAATCATTGCCTATCCGCGCGGCCAGCTCTACCGGTGGACGATGACCAACCTCGGCAAGGTGCAGGTGTATGGCGGAAATGCCAGCACCTACTTCACGTTTACCTTCCCGGGCAAGTTCCTCGTGACGAGCAAGGTGCAGTACACCTACGAGAAGTCGCTCGATGTGACCAATGCGAATGACAACTACTATAAGAATCAGATTCCGAACATCCCGGTGCACAGCGGTTCGGCCATCGTGCGGCTGAGCTGGAAGGGGTGGGAGTTGAACTACTCGTTCCTCTACGCCGGCACGCGCTACAGCGAGCAGGAGAACATTCCGTACAACGAGATGCAGCCGTGGTACACGCATGACATTTCGTTGGGTAAAATGTTTAAAGTGGGCGATTGGCGCTTCCGTGCAATGGCTGAGGTGAATAATATGATTGGTGATGCGTTTGAAATAGTGACCGACTACCCGATGCCCAAGCAGACGGTGCGTCTCACTTTAACCACGGAGTTGCAATGAGGTGCAGTATGAAATTCTTTCGCGGGATGCTGGTGCTAGCGGTGCTATCGGTAGGCTTTTCGTCGTGCCGAAAGCCCGTGGGGCAGCTCCCCGAGGATAACGAGAAGCTTTCCGGCGCGTTTATGGAGGGATATAGAGGTTTTTATGTCCTAAATAATGGCGGCAAGGGAAGCAACAAGGCTACGCTGGATTATTACGACGCCGCGAAGGGAGAGTACCGGCGTAACGTGTATGCCCAGCAAAACCCGCAGAATCCATCCATGGGGGATGATGCCACGGATTTGGCGTACTACAATGGGCATCTCTACGTGGCGCTCCGCGGATCGCATAAAGTGGTGATGCTTGATGCCAATGCGAAATACCTCGCGGAGATGCGGGTGAACGAGTGCGATAGGCTGTTGTTCCATGATGGGAAGGGGTATGTGACGTCGCTCCGCAAGGAGAATATCCCGCTTGATCAGCCCCCCTACGGCGAGGTGGTATGCTTTGATCCCGCCACGCTGAATGTGCTGGGGCGTTGCGTGGTGGGCTGCCAACCGATGGGCATGACGGTAGGCGGCAAGCGGGGTGAGGAGCCGATGCTCTATGTGTCAAATTCTGGTAGCTACCGTGTTGAGGGGTTTGATAATACGGTTTCCGTGGTTGAACTCAATTCGTTGCAAGTTGTTGATACCTATTCCGTTGGCTTAAACCCGGGGCAGCTACTGATTGATAAGGATGGGCAATATCTTACCACATTGACATTAGGGGATTACGGCGATACCCCTTCGCGATTGGTACGGGTGAAACTCCCCGAGGGGAAGCCCGATGCGCAGGGGGGTAAGGATAATAAGAGGTTAGAGAAGTTGACCCCCCTCGCTGTGGAGAAGGCTGGAGACAACATGTACTGCCTTACAGTGGAAAAGGTAAAGGCGAATGGATGGGTCGGTACACCCAAGCTGTGGTCGTTCCATGCCGTTTTTGTGGGAGAGCCTAAAGAAGTCCTTGCGGCTGATGCGTTGGGCGAGATACAGAATGCGGCGGGATTCCAGGTTCACCCGGAGGGGAAGGCCTTTTATATATTTGATGCACGTAACTTTACCTCGAGCGGTACGGTGTACTGCTTCTCATCAAGCAAGGGGCAGCTGGAGTGGAAGGTTCGTGCGGGAATCCAACCGGTTAGGCTGGTATTTGTAAAGGAGTAACGGTTATGGATAGACTTAGAAAGTTGACGTTGTTGGCAGCATGTGTGCTGTTGGCAATGGTGGGGTGTAGGAAAAAGGAGGTTATGCCTGCACGGATGGGCATTGAGAAAAACTACTCCGCGATACGGCTAACCCCATTCAGGGTATCGGCTGGCATGGCAGCCGATTCCTATCGGTGGGTTATTGATAGCGTGAAGGTTACCGAAAACGTCAATGCGTTGCCGGCAAGGGAGGCTGCTGCGATTCGCGACAGCACGGTGTCAGAGGCAGAAACGTTGAACTATACGTTTAATGCCGTGGGTATATATTTCCTCACTTGTCGTGCGCAGGTGAAGGGCGGAACGATAGCGCAAAGCTTCAAGGTACACGTCTTGGCTGAGTTTCAGTCGTATAAACCTTGGGCATTGCTGATTGACTATAGGCCTGCGCTTGGAGAAAAGGTGGCGGAAGAGGCTAAGAGAGTGGGCGGAGATTTAAAAGGAGCTATACGAAGGGCGAACGCTAGCATTAGGAGAGAGAGCAATTCTACTATATACCTAGGCAGTTTCGGCGGGTATGCTACGTTTGAGTTTGACCACAACGTGAAAAACTTTGCGGGGAAGTATGATTTTGAGGTGCTGAGAGACATTGAGGACAGCCATATTGGCCATGCAGATCTCGTTGTGTGGGTCTCTTCTGACAAGGAAACGTGGTATCGTTTGCGTTCTAAGCAAGATGACAGAGCCTTTAGCGGTTCATACGCTGAAGGGCCAAATGGGGCGGCTGAGCACGGAGATGTGTCAGGCTTTACGAGCGATAACAAATACCTGTTTAGGGCGGGCAGCGAGGAGGTGCCGATTCCAGTAAGGTCTGCGTACCCGAACCTTGTGCCGGAGTGGATAGAGGCGGATTGGCAGGAGCCGTACGATGGGTTCCGTTTGAAGGATAGGTATACGGTGAAGAAGGTTTGGACGGAAGATGACCCGCCTGTATTCAAAGATTTCGAGGTGAAAGACCTGGGCAGGAGGGTGTACAATGACCCGCCGAGCGGCGAGGAGCCTAATTTCTTCGGGATGGATATTGAGTGGGCCGTTGACGCTGAAGGAAATCCGGTGAGCTTGGTTAGCATTAAGTACGTAAAGGTCTCCACGGGCACGCTAGAGGCTCCGAAGAAGTCTTGGATTATGGAGGGTTCGGTTACGTCTGTGCGTGACTTGAATATGTAGCGGCAGACGGCTGTACCGGTTACGATAAAAAGAGCCTACGGAAATTTTTTCCGTAGGCTCTTTTCTTTTGATGGATGCGGGAGGCTAGGGCGATGAGGCCTATTGGTGCATAAAAATGCGGCACCAACATCGTATGTTGGTGCCGCAAAACATCATAGGCATGCTTAAAAGCCTAGTATTCTAAAAATCCTGGCAGCGTTTTCGCTTCAGCCACCCACTTGTCTACCATCTTCTCGGTGGGGATACGGCGCACGAGCTTCTTCTCGTTGTTCACCTCCTCCATCTTGGCAGTTAAGTTGGCCGGGTTTCGCATGGCCAATTCCTTCACGGTGTCCACCCCCGAAGCTTCAAGGAGGTCGGCATATTCGCTACCCACCCCATGGATGCGGAAGAGGTCTACCATGTTGGCAAAGCGCAGGATGTGCGCCTCATCAATGCCTGAATCGGACGCTAGCTTTACGCGCATCGCCTTCGTTTTGCACGCCTCTAGCAGCTGGTCAGTATTCTTAATGCCTACGTCATTAAGCTTTTTCCCATACACAGGGCCAATGCCCTCAACTTCAATCACAGGATAGTTAGCCATAGCCAAAACAGATTTAATGTTACTTCCCCTTTATACGAATGTGTAGCGAAAATGTTGCAAAAAGCTTTGTTTGCATTTCGCATGCGCGCCCGCTGGCTGTGCCGAGGTAAAAAACAGGTGAAAGGGGTTGATGCACAGGGACTCGCCAGCGTGGGAATGGGCAATGCAAACGTTTCTTAACCGCGGTGTAGCGTTGTGGCAATACGCCCCCTCTACCTTTGCACCGTGAAAAAGAGGGAGCTATGCTAAGGAATTGGAAAAAGAGGGTGCTAGTAGGAGGCTTTTTGATGGTGTGGGGGGCGGTTTCGGCCGTGGCGGAGAGCATCGTGGTGCATGTGGTGGATGCAGAGACTAAGGCACCGTTGCCGGGCGCAGCGGTCCAAATCGAGGGAACCTATACGGGTGAGGCCACCGATGGCGAGGGGAAGTGCGAGATACGAAACCAGAAGCCGGGGAGCTACGTGCTGCTTGTGCAGTATGTGGCGTACAATCCGCAGCGGATTGAGGGGGTTTTGGTGAAGCCTGGAATGGGGGCGGATGTGCGGGTGGAACTGGCGCCGGAGACGGTGGAAGTGGATGCGGTGCGCGTGGTGGCGCAGGCGAATCGGGAGAGCGAGAGCGTGCTGATCTCGGAGCAGCGGGAGGCGTTGGTGCCGTCAATTGCGGTGGGGGCGCAGGAGCTGTCGCGTAAGGGGCTAGGGAATGCGCAGGCAGCCGTGGAGCGAGTGGCAGGCGTGTCGAAGCAGGAGGGTGTGAAGAATGTGTTCGTGCGGGGCCTAGGGGATCGGTATAACGTAACGCTCTTCAATGGTTTCCCCATCCCGTCGGAGGACCCCGAGTACAAGAACATCTCGCTTGATTTCTTTTCGTCGGATTTGATACAGAACGTGTCGGTGAGTAAGGTATTTACGGGGCGGCAGAATGGGAACGTGGCGGGGGCCATCGTTGACATTTCGTCTAAGGAACTCCTTAAAAAATATGCATTTGGGGTAAGCGCATCGGTTGGAGCTAATGCGAGCCTAACGGCAGGGCGTTACGTGCGTCAGGATGGGGTGGATTACTTTGGTTTTGCCGGCACTCCGCACCCCCAGCGGGTGGAGGACAGGGTGTACGTTTTCCAAAATAGATTGGAGCCTCGCCGGGTGGCGGCACCGATGAGCCATTCCTACGGCGCATCGGGTGGGTATAAATGGGATTTTCAGGGCGGGAAGCATTCGTTGGCTCTCTTCGCCGTGGGGGCGTATAGTAGTGATTACTCCTACACGAAATCCGAGGTGCGCAACGCGGTTTTCACGCCATCGCGGGAGGCGCGCATTGTGCAGGAGCAAGAAGGGGAGAAGTTTACGCGCGGCGTGCAGCAGATAGCCCTACTCAACGCAACGGCGCACCTTGCGAGGAGGCATCAACTGTCGTATAATCTGCTGTACGTGCATAGTAGCAATCAGTACGTGTCGGAGTTGCGGGGGAGCGATGCAACGCGCTACGCCGATGCGGATGAGTATGATTACATGGGCTTTCTCCGTAGGCAGCAGGTGAACGATAATCAGCTGATGGTCAATCAGCTCTCCACGCAGTGGGAAATATTACAGGATTTTAATTTTACTGCGGGCGCCTCGTACAATTGGGTTGTAGGCGATGAGCCGGATCGGCGGGAGAGTAATCTTTCGTACTTCGGCGATGGGGTGTACAAGGAGACCCTGGGGGATAGCCAGCGGCGTTTCTTTTCAAAGCTTGAAGGTAACGATTTGAATGTGAACGCCGCGCTGTCGTACGTATTGCCCGATAGGGAGAAGAGCGGGAAGTCAAGGGTAGAGGTGGGGTACGTTGGACGAGTGTTTGCGAACACCGATTTTGCGGGTAATAACTATGCGCCGTATCCCCAGGAGCAACGGCTTGCGGGAAGCCCAGAGGGTTACCCCTTTGATGGGTACTACCTTGACGGTGAGTTCGGGAAGCTTCACGTGAGTGCCATCCCCGTGGAGTCGTACCATGTGGGAAAGAACATACACGGCGCGTACCTCGATGCATCGTACCAACTCGGGGCGATGTTCAACCTAGCGCTCGGCTGTCGCTACGACTACGTATCCATGGGCGTGGATTATAGCACGCTCGTTGATGGTAAGGGGAAAAGTACATTCCAGGACTCTTTCTGGCTGCCGAGCGTCAATCTTAGGTACGATCCCTCCGAGCTTCACGCTATACGCATGGGGGTGAGTCGTAGCTATATTATACCGCAGGACAAGGAAATTTCGCCGTTTGAGTACGTAAATATCGGCTTCACGAGCCGAGGGAATCCCAACTTGCGCCCCGCCACGAGCTACAATGTGGACATCAGATGGGATTATATGTTCAATCGTTCTGACTACGTGGCCATCGTTGGGTACTATAAACGGATCTTAGACCCCATATCGCGGATTAACATTACGGGGTCGGGGAATAAGTTGAGCTACGACAATGTCAGTAAAACGGCCGATGTGGCGGGCGGAGAGTTTGAGGTTCGCGCTACCCCGCTGCGCATGGCTACCGCAAAGGCGCGGCACGAACTGATTATAGGGTTGAATGCGGCCTACGTGTACACCACGCAGCGCATCTTGATGGCCAACGTGGATCGGCGCACGAGCATGGAGGGAGCTGCCCCGCTCGTGGGGAATGCGGACGTTACCTATAGGGCAGTACTCCCGGAGGCGGAGTTTTCCTTGGCGTTGGTGGGTGGCTATTTTTTCGATAGGATTTACACCATAGGCATGTGGGGGTATTCGGACATTGTAGAGAAGGGGCGGCCGCAGCTTGACTTCGTCTTTTCAACCAAGCTGTGGCGATGCTTTTCAATTAGTCTAAAGGCTCGTAATCTGATTAATCCCCCGGTGAAGCTCACGCGCCAGTTCGCAGGTAGCGAAGAGCCCTTTGTGATGGAGAAGGGGTATAAGGGGCGTTCGTTCTCGCTCGGCGTAAGCTACTCGCTTGATCCCCGATGATTGGTGTGTGTTTGTTTTTTGTAACCAAATAATTGTTTGTACTATGAAGAGTCAAAGGTTTCAGTGGCTGTTGCTATTGGCTACAGCAGTGGTGATTGCATTCTCTACGGGATGCGAGAAGAAGGAAGATAAAGAGGAAGTGAAGGGGAGTGAGGTTTTAAGTGGTAAGGTGACTGACAAGAAGGAGTTGAAGGCCAATGTGGAGTATACGCTTGATGGTTCGTTGATAGTGGAAGCGGGCGGGGCACTGACGATTCCTGCGGGAACTGTAGTGAAGGCGAAGCCTGGTTTCAACTCCTACATCCTGGTGGCGAGGGGTGGAAAAATTTACATCAATGGCACGGCAGACAAGCCGGTAAAATTGATTCCGAATGATGAGAATGCGAAGGGTGGCTACTGGGGAGGCTTGATCATTAATGGATACGCCCCGCTTACGTCAGGTCAGAAGGCGTTTAACACGGAGATAAATGTCCAGTATCCATATGGGGGCGACAAAAAGGATGATAACTCTGGTGTAGTTACCTATTTGATTATTGATGGGGCTGGTGCGCAGTCAAACGATAATGTTGAACACAATGGTTTGACCCTCAATGGGGTAGGTAGTGGCACGAAGATAGAAAATGTGTACGTGTTGAATTCAGCGGATGATGGTATTGAATTCTTTGGCGGCTGTGTGAACGTGACCAATCTGTTGGTGGTCAACTCGGATGATGATATGTTCGATTTCACGCAGGGCTATAAGGGTACGCTAAAGAACTGTTACGGTCGCTGGGAGAAAGGCTATACGAGTACCGAGAAGGATCCGCGTGGCGTTGAAGTGGATGGGAACCATGATGGGGAGCATCAGGACGACCTAGAGCAGAGCAATTTCACTATAGAGAACATGACTATAGAGCTTCTGTGCGACTATGTAATGCAGGATGCGATGAAGATACGCCGTGGGGCTACGGTTGTAGTAAAGAATGCTTTGGTCAAGGGGGGCAAGGTAGATAATTGCGTTGATTTGAGCGACAAGATGGGCAATGCGGAGAAGGTAACCATCTCATATACCCTTGATGGAACGGCCTGCACCAAAGCTGAAGTGGTGAAGGGTGACGTTCCTGCGGAGAATGCAACCATTAATAATGTTAAAGGTAATACCGGTTGCCCACAAAATCTGTTTGGGTGGACTGGCTATAAGTTTTAGTGTTTGAGGAGAGTGGCAATAAAGAGAGCGGAAGGCAAATTGCCTTCCGCTCTCTTTATGTTTACTGTAATGCTGTTCACAGGGGGTGCGTTCGCATCTAGCCCTTTCCGTTTTATTCTACGGTTACCGACTTCGCGAGGTTGCGTGGCCTATCGACGTTACAGCCACGTAGCAGCGCGATGTGATACGCGAGGAGCTGTAGGGGTATCACCGCTAGAATGCATTCCACTACCGGTTTTGCGGAGGGAATTTCTATGCAGTAGTCAGCCATGGCACGTATCTGCTCATCCCCCTCTGTGACTATAGCAATCACCTTCCCATGCCGTGCCTTCACCTCCTGCACGTTGTTCACTATCTTTTCGTAGCTACTGTCCTTGCCCGCAATAACCACCACGGGCATATGCTCATCGATGAGCGCAATGGGACCATGCTTCATCTCGGCGGCTGGGTAGCCTTCCGCATGGATATAGCTTATCTCTTTCAGCTTTAGCGCGCCTTCAAGGGCCACCGGATAGAAGAAGCCACGACCGAGGTAGAGAAAATTGTTCGCATTGTAAAACTGTTGAGCAATCCTTTCCACCATAGGATTGCCTTGTAGAATGCGCGTCACCTTATCTGGCACCTCTAGAATTTCATGGATGTATTCACGGTATAGCGAATCGGTGAGAAACCCCCTACGGTAGCCTAGAAGTATCGAAAGCATGGAGAGGACGGTCACCTGCGTGGTGAAGGCCTTGGTGGAGGCTACGCCTAGCTCCGGGCCTGCGTGTGTGTAAACACCGGCCTGCGTCTCGCGTGAGATGGACGACCCCACCACGTTGCAAATCCCTATCACTAATGCCCCCATGCGTTTGGCTAAACGTATAGCTTCAAGGGTATCGGCGGTTTCGCCGCTTTGGCTAATCGCCAGCACCACGTCGCCTGGGGTAATAATCGGATTGCGGTAGCGGAACTCCGAGGCGTACTCCACCTCTACCGACATTCTCGCTACCTCCTCAATGAGATACTCCCCGACAAGCCCCGCATGCCACGATGTGCCGCACGCCACGATGATAATTCGCTTCGCATCGATGAGCGATGGCAGAACCCTGTATAGACCCCCCAGCATCACGTAGTCTTGGTTCGGACCAATACGTCCGCGAAAGGTGTCGGAAATACTCTTGGGCTGTTCGTAGATCTCTTTAAGCATGTAGTGGGGAAACTGACCGAGTTCGGTGTCCTCCACGTCCCAGTCTATTGTCTGCACCTGCGGGGTCAACAGCTCGTTCTGCATGTTCTTAAGCTGTAGATTGCCGTGCGACATTATAGCCATGTCGCCATCATTGAGCATGATGACGTTGCTGGTGTACTCCGCGATGGGTGTGGCATCCGATGCGACAAAGTACTCTTTATTGCCAACCCCAACCACTAGAGGACTCCCTAACCGGGCGGCAATCAGCAAGTCGGGCGCATCGACACACATTACGCAAATGCCGTACGCACCAATAACTTTACGAAGGGCCAGCTGTACAGCCTCTTCAGGCGTGATATTACCCTTGCAGTAGATATACTCGATAAGATTGACTAGAACCTCTGTATCGGTTTCCGATTGGAAGGTGTACCCCCGTCGCCCCAGCTTCTCCTTTAGCGCACGGTAGTTCTCTATGATACCATTATGCACCAGCACAAATTTACCGTGCATGGACCTATGTGGGTGGGCGTTAACATCGTTCGGCTCCCCATGCGTGGCCCAGCGCGTGTGCCCAATGCCGAGAACCCCATTGACAGGGGACTCCCCAATGTGTTCAATCAGATTGTTAACGTCTCCCTTGGCTTTATACAGGTGCATCGAGTCGCCGTACACGCAGACCCCCGCCGAATCGTACCCACGGTATTCTAGCTTACGCAGACCTCCAATCACAATGGGGTAGGCCTGCTGCGAGCCAATGTATCCTACAATGCCGCACATCGTTTTAGAGCTTTGTGTAAGTGATAACTAAACGGGCTGGACGCTCCGCATTGTGGCTAGTACCCACAACTAAACGACCGATCCCTGTAAACGTACTGGCGGGGAAAACGTGCAACGAAGATGGGTAGTTTCGATCGTTCAGAAGGTGCTGTATGTAGCTCGTTACGTTGAGCACGTAGCACTTTCGCATCGGGTCGTACAGCCCGCTGTACGTATTGGAAGAGAGCGACGCGTCGATGATCGGCACGTACTTTGACCCACTCTTCACAAAGCTCGCGAGGCCGTAGACAATCGTGTCGGCACTCGGAGCACTACTCTCATCGGCAGCGATTAGAAGCTGCGCGCGCTGCACGGATATGGTCCCCTTTGCTTTCCATTGATTGTAAAACTGTGAAAAGTCAACCGACATGGTCGTTCCGCCATCGCCCATCAGGTAGGCGACACCGCTTGTCTCTTGGTCATCGCTAGTCATGCCCATTGCGGTTTCTAGCTTTGACCCGCTGATGTCATTGTCAATTAGGTTGCAATGCCTACGTTTACTCCCTATGGGCAATTTGAGCGTTTGCTCTTCACTTTTGTCGTTGAGCCACGAAATGGCTATCCCCGTATTCGCATCGCTTATGTTAAAGAACTGCATCAACCCAGCGCTTGACGCATCGACCCGCTCTGCAACGATGTACAACCCGGGGAATTCAGAACAAAATTTTTCTGGGGAGTATCCGTTTGTTGTCAGGTATCTCATCCAGCGAGTGCCTAGCTCCTTGGGAAGCTCCAGCTCCACGTCCTTTGCGCTTTCGTCCACGGTTATAGAACCAAGCGACTCCCCCCGCGGCACGTCACCTATTGCCTTGTCGATTCCATCGTAGGTTGCCTGCGTTGCCTCATAGACGTCAATTTTCAGCTGGCCCTTTCCGAAGTGATTGCGTATATGAAGGCGAAGTTTCGTTGATGTTGCCTCCATTTCGGGCTTGAAACCGTTTGCCATACTTGAGGGGAAGAACTCCGCAGCGAGCGCGCACGTGGTTTTACCGAAGGTGCCATCGTACACCTCCCCGAGCGAAAAGTTGGTGAAAATCTTTACGCGGCTCGTATCGTTTTGAACCGAGGACATCTTCAACGTGCCAACGGAGTCTGTAACCATTGCATGGCGCTCGTTCTTGGGTATAAACTCCGCGCCGAATTCACTCCTATCGGCTTGGCAGCTAGAGAATACTCCGCTCGTTGAAACTGCTGCAAGCAGCAGGGGGGCAACCGTGCTACTTAGGAGCCGCTGCCGTACTGTTAAGTTCTTTGTAGACCTCATCGATGTTGTCCAGCTGTCGTAAATCGTAGACTTTACGTCCGATTGATTCTGCATATTGAAGTACTTCTTGTATAGCGTTACTTTCGCAGTAGCTCGCCGCATCGCTATTGCGCACGGCCATCCGGCAGAGCGACGCATGCGTTGCCGTCCGTATATCTTGGGCATCCTCTTCGTTTGCCTTGAGCCCCTGCAACGTCCTCTCCGGGTTTTCGCCCGACACTTCTTCGCCATCGTCCTCATAGAGCGAAAAAAGGACCTTAGCGCGGTTTAGCGCCGCATCGTTCGCATGGCTCTTCTTGAGTAGAAGGGGAATGAATGATGTGAACCACCCCGAACAATGGATGATGTCGGGAATCCAACGCAGCTTCTTCACCGTCTCCAGTACCCCTCGCGCGTAGAACAGCGCCCGTGCATCGTTATCGGGGTAGGGCATGCCTAGCTGATCGTGCGTAATGCCGCGCCGCAGAAAGAAATCCTCATTGTCAATGAAGTACACCTGGAGCCGCAGCGCGGTTAGCGATGCCACCTTGATGTTCAGGGGATGGTCACCTCCCGCAACCCCGATATTCAGCCCCGAGAGGCGTAGCACATCGTGGAGCTGGTTCCGCCGTTCGTTGATCACGCCGAACTTCGGCATGAATATACGCGTTTCGTACCCCGCTTCCTGCGCGCTCTGCGGAATCTTGGACCCCAAGACCGACATCTGTGTCCCCACCACGTATGGTTCTATCTCCTGATTGACAAAAAGTACCCTCTGCTGTTTTCCCATTTACACATTCCTTTCTCTCTAGCGCCACGCATGGAGAACCCTCAAGGCATGGCGCTGCGTACAACCCCTCACTGCAAAGGTACGAAATTTTTACTACTTCTTTTCCCTTTACTTGAAGCGCACGCTCCCAATCTTCACCGTTTCCCCCTTCCCGTCGATACGGAAAAGCAGCTCGTGGCGCTCCTCTTCGGCCGTGCCGTAGTGCAGGTAGCACACCGCACGAACGTACTTCGGCACGATGCTGCTCTGCGTGTGGTCGGCGAAGAGCCGAGCGCGGATTAAATACTCTCCCTTTGTCCCCTTCCGGTGCATGAACTCCTCGGGGCCGTACCCCTGCGTGATGTCGTTTGACAGCTTGCCCAGGGCTTGAGTAATTCGGTTGCCGTAGTAGCATTCCTCCCCATCGGGGAGCGTTACGTGGAGGTCAACATCGGTGTCGTCATTGCTCCACGACAGCACGATTCGTACGTCCACTGGCTCCTGCTTGATGAGGCGCTTATCAATGGCGGAGAGGTTCAGCCCCTGCGTGCCGTGGCGCATGAGGAGACCGTTAAGTTCGTTCAGGCAGATGAGGTCTATGCCATTGAAACGCTGCTCCCAATCGCCCGTTGCCACCCTGTAGAGCAGGTCTACTGCCTCCTGCAGCTTGCCCTGCGCCTCGCACACCAGCGCGAGGTCCCTGAACGACTGCGGCTCGTACGCTGCATCCTCGGCGATCTTTCTGTATAGCTCCTCAGCCTCGGATAGCCTGCCGATACGTTCCAGCGCCTGCCCAAGGGCGCGGTGGAGTTCGGTGGAGCCTAGCTCCATCTCAAGGAGGTTGGATAGAACCTGGAAGGCAAAGGCCTTATCGCCCTGCTTCTCAAAGAATCCACCCGCGTCGAGGTAGAACGAGGGCACCGCGCCGTACTCCCGCTTGAGCCGATAGTACGTTTCTTTTTGCTTTGATTTATCGGCGTATTCTAGCACCTTGAGGTAGGGGGAGTCGGAATCCCATGCGGTGATGGCTACCCTGCCGCGCGCAGGGGCGGATCCTGACACCCCTTTAACAACTACCTCGTCCATAGCGGCGGACTCCCCTGCGGCCTCGCCCTCTAGTCCTAGGGTAGAGCCATACAGCGCCGTTGCCATTTCTTCGGGTGCGGGGGCCTCACTAGTTGGCTCGGATGCAACCCTACGAGCATTCGTGGCCCCCAGCAGCCGCCTTATCATTCCGGGGCGCCGAGTGGCCTCCAGCTTCTCCTTTTGCGGAGGCTGCACCTCGCCGCGCCACCATTTGCTCTGTTCGTTAGACCTTTCCACGAGCGACTCCAGCCGTTCCTTCGCGACAGAGTCTTCGTTCCTCTTCAGGCTGGTGATTATCGCTTCGTACTCTTCGCGTAGCTCTGCCGGCGGCTCAATGGCGTACCGCGCGTAGTCCTCCACGTCTTCAAGCACGATGAGTGACGTTTTCTCGGTGGCTACGCCATGCCGCTGCGCTAGCGCTTCGGCCTCCACATCCCTGCTGAGGCTGCGGAGGCGTGCCATCTCCTGCTGCACGTAGCTTCGGCGCAGCAGAGCCGCAATGTCATCATCATGCCACACATTTTGACCCTGGCCCAAAGCTACCGTGCTTTCCTGTTCTTTTTCCTTCCCCTCCTGCTGCGCGATGGTTACGCGCTGTAGCCCCTTCTTGGCTGTGCCGAATAGCCACTCGCCCTGCCCGTGCAGCAGGGTGGGGCAGGCGTAGCGTTCGCCGCCGTTGGGTTGCCACCATAGCACTCTGTGGGTTTCTGAGTGGAGGAGCGTTGCGGCGGTCGCCGTTGAGAGCTGCGTGAGGTCCACGAATTGCCCCCCGTGCGTGAGGGCAGCCTGCTGTAGCCACCGCGCGTTGCGCGTCGTGCCAAAGTTTATTGTATGCAGTTTCCCTTTCACCTTGGGCTGCGTTGCTGCATGCGGCGCGGTTTGCACGCCGTCGCAGAAAAGCAGCACCTCATCGCCGGGCATCTTATCCCACGCCACGCTGTTCATGTCGGTAGCCCCATCGTACGCTATCGCGTCGATGGCCTTCAGGAGCGCATCGCCATTGCCGTTTTTGATGTCAAACCGTTGCGGTTGGCTGGCGGCAATGTTGAATGTGACCAAGGTCACCCTGCAGTTGCCCAGCCACGCAAGGTATTCTCTCAGTAGCTTCTTAGCCGTTTTGATATCGCCCTTTCCCGCAGACCCCGATGCGTCCCACACCACGCAGAGCTCAGCGGGCTTTGCGGCTAGTTTCTTCCCGGCTACGGGCTTCACGAGCGTGGCGTATACCATTCCCTCTCCATCCGTAGCCGCAATGAGCGGTTGTTGAACGGGTTTAGGTAGATGTATTTTGACCGTTTTAGTTAGCCTAGCATCGGCTTTCTCGTAGCGCCACACCGACTCGTTACGCCCCGCGATGAAGGTGGCCCCATCGAGCCCCTCCACCCTGGCATTGTCCACGGGGCGTTCCACCACCCGGATTTTGATCGATAGCTCCTTTAGCGCATTTTCAAAGGTGTAGGGCATTTCAAAGGCATCGCCATCGTCCCCATGCAGCAGCGCGTGGTCAAGCGTTATCACCACCCGCCTATGGCCATTCGCGGTGAAGGGGTAGACGCGCGCGGTGAAGAGGTTCTCCGCGGCCTGCTCTATGAGCGCGGGGTCTATCCCCCTACGTTTCACGGCGTTAAACGCCTTGCGCCCGGTGGACTTTGGCACTGGTACGGCGGTGCGTAGCTTGCCATTGATGTCTAGCTCAAACTGCCCCAGCCGCCAGCCCGGGGCGAGGGGGAGGGTGAAGGTTCCCTCGAGCGTTCTATCGTTTGGGTTGTAGAAATCAATGTCGAATCGGGTGGTTGCCAGCCCCCCTACCACGAGGCTTTCCACCTTTACGCGCTGCGCCACGATGGGCTCTGTGGTTTTGTCGCCCCGCGTTGACATGCCAATTGTGTATCCATTTTCCGCCATTGCCACATTCGCTATTAGCGTCCCAAGCAGGGAGAGAAGTGTGATAAATTTCCCGTTGTAACGCATCTTTCAAAATCGGTTATTGCCCCATCTGACAGCTAGTCTGCGTGCTATTCCCTCAGAACTCTTTTCGTCTGCCTACATGGCTTACAGATGGTGCGATTCAAATAGTATCGCGTTGTTATTACGTTTTTCGTACAGTTCAAATAGCGTGCCGAAGTTCAATATCTCGGCATTTTGCTATACCTTTGCGGGGCAGTTAAAAATTCAGTGCGGTCATGCTCAATAGGATTACCAAGGCGTGCGTGACGCTCATGCAGCGTTACCTGCCCGATGCGTTTCTCTTCGCGGTGCTACTCACATTCATCACGTTCATTGCGGGCATGCTCGTCACGGGGCAGAGCTTCATGGCGATGGTGGGGCATTGGGGCGATGGGGCGTGGTCGTTGCTAGGGTTTTCTATGCAGATGGCATTGGTACTCGTATGCGGGCATACGCTGGCAAGCTCTAGGCCGGTAGCTAAGGGGTTACAAAGGGTGGCTTCGCTCTGTAGCACCCCGGAGAGTGCCATTGTGCTGGTGTCGCTAGTGTCGGCGATTGCCTGTTGGATTAACTGGGGATTCGGTCTAGTGGTTGGGGCGCTGCTCGCCAAAGAGGTGGCGCATAGAGTGCAGGGGGTGGATTACCGCTTGCTCATCGCCAGCGCGTACTCAGGCTTTCTCGTGTGGCATGGGGGGCTTTCAGGGTCCATTCCGCTCACGCTGGCAAGCCCCGATGCCGACCTCGCCAAGATGACAGCGGGCGTGGTGACCTCGCCGATTCCCGTGGCGAAAACCCTATTCTCTACGCTCAACCTTGTCATTAGCGGGGTGCTAATCGCTACGCTCCCCTTCCTTAACCGCCTAATGCACCCCAAGGATGAGAACGTCTTTTGCGTCTACCCCTCGCAACTTGAGGCGCAGAGCCAGGAGGAAATCGGGGATGTGAAAATTGAGAAACCCACCCCCGCGGAGCGTCTTGAGAGGGCGCGGTGGATCTCATGGCTGCTCTTCGCCATCGGCGCATTCTATATTGGGCTGCATTTCTACCGTCATGGGTTTGACCTCAATCTGAACATCGTTATCCTCATCTTCCTCTCGTTTGGGATTCTCTTCCACGGGCGCCCCATCAACTTCATCCAGGCGTTCAATAGGGCCACCACGGGTGCTGCGGGTATACTCTTGCAGTTCCCATTCTACGCTGGGATTATGGGGCTCATGGTGGGGGCCAATGCTGACGGCGTTTCGTTGGCCAGTGCTGTTTCGCATGCCTTTGTCGGCATATCTACTGAGCGTACCCTGCCGCTCTTCACCTTCCTCTCAGCGGGCTTGGTGAACATCTTTGTGCCCTCGGGCGGCGGGCAGTGGGCGGTGCAGGGCCCCATTATGATGCCCGCCGGCGCGGCGTTGGGGATTGACCCTGCCAGGATAGGGTTGGCCATTTCGTGGGGCGATGCTTGGACCAACATGATCCAGCCCTTCTGGGCCCTGCCGGCCCTTGGCATTGCGGGGCTAGGCGCACGCGACATCATGGGCTTCTGCCTTATCGATTTGCTCTACTCGGGGCTGGTTATTTCGCTCGCCCTACTGTTCATTTAGTTTTATAGCACTATGGAGAAGGAGATTAACGGCTCTGTGCGTACGCTCGCCATGGCGTGCGACCACGCGGGCTTCCCGCTCAAGGAGGAGCTAAAGCGTTGGCTTGAGGCGCAGGGGTATACTATCGTTGACTGTGGCACGAATTCTACCGAGAGCGTAGACTACCCGGTCTACGCCGACCGGCTCGCCGAGGCGTTAAAGGGGGGCAAAGCACCGCTAGGCATCGCTATCTGCGGCACGGGCAACGGCATTTCCATGGCCCTCAATAGGCATCATGGCGTGCGCGCCGCGCTTTGCTGGCAACCCGAACTCGCTACGCTTGCACGGCAGCATAATAATGCCAATGTCCTCTCGCTCGCGGGGCGTTTTATCCCCTTTGAGCAGGCAAAGACGATTGTGCAGGCGTTCCTTGCGGGGGCTTTTGAGGGTGGAAGGCACCAGCGAAGGTTGAGCCTATTTGACTAGCCACGTCTTCTGGGTGTCTCGTTGCGCAGCTTGCCGCGGTGCAGCGGTTAGGAGAGGGTAGGGCGCTGTGGTTGGTCGAGCGTAGCTGTACCGCTTTCTTTTCGCTATGAAATGGGTGTAATGTGGCCGTAGGCGCTGAATGCGGCTTTCAGCTAGCTGATCGCTCGTAGGGCTGCTCCTAAAAAGTCAGTACCTACATCAAGCCTACAGGGTTAATCCAAACTGCCTACGCCATGGTTTACGGCCACTCTTCTGGGTGCTACAGGGCTTCTTTACAGCGCTGCAAGCCGTACGTTGAACCAGCATTAACTACTTGCTATCGCCGCGTAAATCCCCTAAAGACGTTGTTCAAGGGGCAAGCCAATGGGGATGCCCGGTCTGTGCCACACCTTCTCACAATCCTCCTTCTGGGCTTTAGCTCCCGAACGCTGAAGCGTTGCTATCAGCTATTAGTAGATTTTTGACTAGTTTAGCTGGCGAAGTCAACTACTTTGCTAAAGGATCTTTCCAAAACGTCTTGCTGCCCAATAGGCGTTGCAATTCGCTTCAGGGGCTACAGCGTAAGTTTTTCGGAAATAGGCGGCACTACCCGATGAGCTCTCTCTGAATAGCTAGGGTTTTCAATCGTCCCGCCATCTTGCCCGTAGGGAAATCGGGTTGAAAAGCCGGTTCTATGCATTCTCTTTTTTACCAATCCTCCCATCAAGGGTGCATTGCTAAATGGTAAACTCCTTCATGTACATTTGCAGCTGGTTCGCATCGTCAAGCAGCTGCTGGCCGCCGGCGGCCAGCTCCTCAGAGGTGGCTGCGTTGGACTGTGCATTGTCGCTAATCATCTGAACAGCGACATTGATTTCTGCCACGGCATCGGCTATTGAGGTGGAGCTCTGCGAAATCATCTGCACCTGTTCCGTGATTTCGTTTACGTGCGGCTGCAAGGCGTTGAGCTGCTCCGTGGTGCCCGTGGAGGCCGCGATGGCGCGCTCCCCGATGGAGCGTATCTTTCCCACGATGGTGTTGCTACTCTCCGCGAGTTTACGTACCTCAAGGGCCACCACGGCAAAGCCGCGCCCGGCCTCGCCCGCGCGAGCTGCTTCCACGGCGGCGTTGAGTGCCAAGAGGTTGGTTTGCGATGTGATGGCGGTTAGCTCCTTCTCGCTGTCCACTATTTCCTGGAGCAATGCGATGGTTTCTGCCATCTGCTTCGCGAGTAGCGAGAAGCCTTCACTTGTGTGCTGCGCAATGGAGACCACCGACTCCACGAGCTGCTGATCGTTGATGCACCGCTCCTTAACGAGTGCGCACTGCGCGCTGGCCTCCTCCGTTGAGGCGGCTTCGCTGCTCGCGGCCCGTGCGATGTTCTGCGACTGCTTACTGATTTCCTGGCTCACCGTGGTGAGGCTTGCCGCGGAGCGGTCAACGTCCATGAGCAGCGCGCGCAGCTGCGCCGCCATGCTGATCACGTTCTCAGAAATGCTGCTGATTTCGTCCCTGCTCGTGTGGCGCTGCGATATGACTCTTGTGAGGTTTCCGCTCGCAATTTCTGAGACATTCCTGTCCACATCCCCGATAGGGCGCAGGATGCCGTGCACTATGCGCAGCGCCAGCGCAACCCCTAGGCCGATAATAAGTAGCGAGACGATGAGCATCATCACTATCTTCTGAATCATGCCCGCAAAGGCAACCGATTTGGGCACAACTACGTCGAGCACCATGGGAAAGTAGGTTCGCCCTACGGGGATGGGGGTGAGGCTCTCAACGCAACTGCTCTTCTCCTGGAAGAAGAAATCGCTGCCGCTCTCTATTAGGTTAACCATCGTGGCAAAGGAGAGCGTATCCTGCGCATTGGTCTTCTGCGCACGCCTCTCAGCGCTAGAGGTAGCTAAGCGTTGCCATCTCGGTGAGAAGAGCGTAACCTCGGCCTTTGAATCAAAGATGCTAGATTGTTCCACCCAGTCGGTGATGGTGTTAAGCATGATGTCCGCCTGCACTACGCCCACGAATTGCCCATCCCGCAGCACGGGAACGCTGTGGGTGATGAGTAGCGTGCTATCGCGGTCAAGAATCTTCACGAAGTACGGCTCGCTGAGGAATGGGGATAGGGTGTGCTTCGGGTTGAAGTACCATGAGTCTGGGGTGTCGGCAACGTAGTTAAAGCATGTATCGTCAAACTTGGCCGTACCATCATGATTGTTCGCGATGTAGGGGGCGTATCGACCCGCGTGGTCGCTCCCGGGCGCATAGACAAAGGCCGAGTCGGCGCCATCAAAGGCGTTCGGTTCAAAGACGATGCCAATCCCTTCCAGCATAGGGTATTGCGGAAGCCCTGCTATTACCATATTTATTATCTCCTGGCGCATCTCCGGTTGGTTTTGCTCCGAGAGCATTGAGGCCAGCGACTCGATAAGGATGCTGCTGCGCTCTACCTCTTGCGCTAGCGTTGATCGCAATTTGTAGCTCTCGCTCTGCATCTTGCAGTTCACTTCAGCAAGCAAAGCTCTTCTTGTGCTGACATATAGCATTACGAGAAGCACTGCTGCAATGGCGATGGTATCGATGCAAATTATCGCTATAATTTTGGTGCTTATGGAGTGACGTTTCATAGTGTTGCTCCTTTAGTGCGATGCCCCCGCGTTGGAAATCTCCCGCAAAGTTAGTGCTAAAGTAGAATTTTTACAAATAAGCCCCGCGAACCAGCTTTGCCCTCTTCCTCTCTCCGGGCGTTGCTCCGAGCCCGAATCTGGATTGCCATGCCATCTGGCGGGGGGCTGGCAGGGAAGGTTGACGCCGCATTGGGCGTATCGGCTGTTGGGGCAAATGTTCATGAAAATGTAGCGTATAGGCGCACCGCCCACTCTTGATACGCCAAAGGGTGTAGAAGGCGCATTCCGCCCCTTCCTTACTGCTTGGCGCACGGCGCGGCGCAGCGCAATGGGGAAAATCGTAGCGATGTGGCCGCTTAGCGCAGCCTGTCCATGCGGCGTATGAACTCCTGGTCGCGGCGAACGCCGCGAAAGCCCAAAACAGCAAGGAAAACCGCCACGAGCGGCAGCCCAATGGCTATCTTCGCATGCCAAATTCCTTCGGCCGTGGTGGTAGCAGAGTAGATGTAAAACCCTTCGAATAGCAGGATTCCCACCAAGAGGATTGTGGCCAATATGGAGACGCGCAGCTGCCGGGCAGCGCGGCGGTACGAGAAAATGGAAAAGAGGAGTAGCCCCACGGCGAGTACGCCAAGAATGATTGTGCCCCAGCCCGTGAAGAGGTGTAGCGAGGCCGCCCCGCCCTCTAGCCCCAGCGCGGAGAGCGATAGCGTCCCTGCGGGGACCTCGATGGTGGCGTAGGGTAGGAAAAACCAAAGAACGACTAGCGCGATGGCTAGCAGCCAGTAGACCGTTTGAATGCGCTGTATCATAGCTCTTAGTATGCTTGTTTAGCGCGAAGGTACAAATTTGCTACTTCGCGGGGTTGCCTAGTTGTATCGCGGGGCGGATGGTGGCAAAGAAGCGATTGGCGTAGATTGCGGTGCGGGAGGGGCATGCGGCGGAAGGAACAAAGGTGAATTGGCATACCCTGCCCTGGGGGGCAAGGGCCACAACCATAGTGTGCGCATTGACTGCACCATCGCCGTAGGCGGCCTGTGTACTATAGGAAATGCGCCGGGCGTAGTATATCCCTATGCGTGCGGACTCCACATGCAGAACTCTTTTGCCCGAATCTTGCGTAATCTCTGCCACCTGCCTATTGAGCATGGTGTCGGAGACCGCTTCCAGTTGCCGCTCGCTCACAACAACTTCTTTGCTTTGCGCGGGGGCGAAAGCTGTCGTAGCATTGCCGCTGCGTGTCGTGTAGCAATAGGCGTAGTAGATGCCTTCGCTGGTTTTGCACTCCAGGCCGAATCCTGTGCGGCGTCGAATCGCCCGAGGCTCTGAAGGTAGACACACTGAAAGGCCATTCGACAGCTGAAATCGCTGACTCTCACGTAGCTCTTTCGCTTCGTCCAGACCATTAGAACCCGGTGTACCATCGTCTGCGCAGCCGCTTGCGGCCGCTACGCCTATCGCTTGCACAGCGAAAGCGTATGCTACACAAAGAATAAACGTAATCCGTTTTAGCTTGCGCATCGTGGTACGAATGTTTCCCCAATCGTGATGCCTTACAGCGCGTATCGTTTTCGGGGTTCCAATGACGTTCCCCCATTGCGCAAATTATGTGCCATGCATGGCTCTTCATACTATCCGCATAGCGTAAGGGGAGGTAAAGGTTTTATTGGAAACGATCGGTAGGGGCTGTACTGCCAGCCGCGTAGATGTTCCGATTTTCTAGCCGCATTTTGCGCTAGCCCTTCCCACCCAGTTCGCACCCCCTTCGCATCAAATTCGGATTTCTCCGGAGAAATCCGAATTTGATGCGAAGGTGACCCGACTTTCATGCGGGGGTGGAGGGCGCGGGGTGCAGCACGGCGGAGTCCTCTTGGAACGGAGTTTGTCTGAGTTGGAGGAGGGAGTAGCGCGCAGCGTTTTTGCGAGGCGTTGCGTTGGTTTGGAGAGAAAACATTAACTTTGCATTATGATAGGAGGGTAAGGCGATGAAACGACTAAGATGCGTGGGGAGTGGCTTTTTTCTACTGGTTGCGTTGCTATGGGCGCCGCAAGGGGCGCAGGCGCGTAACTTTAAGAATAGGCAGTACGCGCTGATATCGTATTCGTTTTCGATACACCCAGATGTACGGCAAAAGATTTCGCCATTCGATGGGCTCTTCCCCCAGAATCCGGATGAGTACTCACAGGTCGACCCGGTTTACTTCCGGCTTAAGGGGCTGTGTTTTGATCGGTTGAAAATGCGCTTTGAGCGGGAGCTGTCGCTGTTCATTCTCCCGCTGCGCATCTATGGGAGGCGATATACCTACGACTCGGAGGGTTACCCTTCGATGCTCGTGGAGGTGGCGCAGCGGCGGGGAAATGCGAAGTACTATATATCGTTGGATGTGAAGATTTTAACGAGCCCTGAAAGCTCCGCGGCGGTGCCGGGTGAAAAGTACCGCGACTCGCTCCTATCGCCCAACGAGTATTTGCGGCCGCGGATTGAAATAACCACCACGATGTACCCTCGGCTCGGGATTGTACCCTCGGATCGTTATGCATCGGTCATGCAGTGGCAAACACCGATCCGGCTGGAGCCCACGCTGCTCGATGGGATTATTAACTCGAAGCGGCGGCACGACCGCACTACGCTGCTGGAGGCAATTGAGATGGCGGTGGAAACGGCGATTGAAGACATTAAGTAGCATGCCGCGGGGTGGAGAGAATTGCCGATCGCATGCTACGAATTGAGAAATATGCAGTAGGAAATGATGAAAAGGAGTAGGGTTAAGGAGCTTTTAGTCGTAGGCGAGCCGGGTACGCCGGTGCTGGTGAAGGGCTGGGTGCGCTCGCGGCGAGGGAATAAGAATGTGTCGTTCATTGCGTTGAACGATGGGTCTACGATAGCCAACTTGCAGATAGTGGCCGATGTGGCGAAGTTCGATGAAGGGCTGCTCAAGCAGATTACCACCGGCGCAAGCATTGAGGCCGAGGGAAATCTCGTATCCTCTCAGGGCGCGGGGCAGCGGGTGGAGCTTCATGCGGAGCGGTTGATGGTGTACGGCACGGCGGATCCCGCGGAGTACCCCCTGCAGAAGAAGGGGCACTCGTTGGAGTTTCTCCGGGAGATAGCGCATTTGCGCCCCCGCACGAATACGTTCGGCGCGGTGCTACGGCTGCGGCACCACATGGCGTTTGCTATCCATAAGTTCTTTAACGACAAGGGGTTCTACTATCTCCACACGCCGCTTATCACGAGTTCCGATGCGGAGGGGGCAGGGGCGATGTTCCGCGTCACCACGCTGCCCGCTGACGAACCCCCGCGCACGCCCGAGGGCAAGGTGGACTGGAGCCAGGACTTCTTTGGCAAGATGACGAGCCTTACTGTCTCCGGGCAGCTGGAGGGGGAGTTGGGTGCCACGGCGCTGGGCGAAATCTATACGTTCGGTCCCACTTTCCGGGCGGAGAATAGCAATACGCCCCGCCATCTCGCCGAGTTTTGGATGGTGGAACCCGAGATGGCGTTCTACGACATCAACGACAACATGGACCTCGCTGAGGAGATGCTGAAGTACCTCACGCGCTACGCCCTGGAGCATTGCGCAGAGGATTTGCAGTTCCTCAATGACATGCACGACAAGGAGCTGCTCTCACGCCTTGACTTTGTGCTGAAGCACGACTTCAAGCGGCTCGGCTACACCGAGGCTATTGACATTCTGAAGTCTTCGGGCGCAAAGTTTGAGTTCCCCGTGGAGTGGGGGTGCGATTTGCAGAGCGAGCATGAGCGTTTCTTGGTGGAGCAGCATTTCCACTGCCCGGTGATCCTCACGGACTACCCCGCAGCGATTAAGGCGTTCTACATGAAGCAGAACGAGGATGGGAAGACGGTGCGCGCCATGGATGTTCTGTTCCCAAAGATAGGGGAGATAATCGGAGGGTCGGAGCGCGAGGCGGACTACGGCAAGCTGAAGCGGCGCATCGAGGAGCTGCACATCCCGGATAAGGATATGTGGTGGTATCTTGACACGCGGCGTTTCGGCACGGTGCCCCATAGCGGCTACGGGCTGGGCTTTGAACGGCTGATGCTCTTCATCACGGGTATGGGTAACATTCGTGATGTAATCCCATTCCCGCGCACGCCGGGGCATTGCGAGTTCTAGTCAGCGCATTTACGGGATAGTTTGGGCGGAGAAACGGCTAAGGGGTAGTGGCCGTGGGTTTAATCGTCTTGAGGGACGGTGCGTGGAATGTGTGCCATTGCTGCCAGCGTGTGTTCCCATCTGCGGAACGGACCCGCAGTAGCCAGGAGCCTTTAGCCCATCGGATTATTGCCTGTAAGGATAGCTAGTCGGAAAGACACACCCGCATAGCCTATCGGATCATAGAACCCCAGCGGGAGCTACCCCGCCTACCACCCGTTAAAAACTTTTTTGTACCTTTACCATGAAAAAAAGAAGGGAGGAGGGCAACGGCATGGAACAGGGGATAAAATACCCGGTGGGGCTGCAGAGCTTCGCCGAGGTGCGGGGAACGGGGTCGGTGTACGTGGACAAAACCGATCTGGTGTACCGGCTGGTGACGGGGACGAAGTACAACTTCCTGAGCCGCCCGCGGCGGTTCGGCAAGAGCCTGCTGGTCTCCACGCTGGAGGCGTACTTCCTGGGTCAAAGGGAACTCTTCGCGGGGCTGGCGATGGAGGGGCTGGAGCGGGACTGGGTGAAATACCCGATGCTGCACGTGGATTTCAGCAGAGATAATTTCACAGCACCGGGCGTACTGGAGAAGACGCTCAACACGATTTTGGGCAATTGGGAGCGCATCTACGGGCGAGAGGCGGGCGATGATACCTTCGCCGCGCGCTTCATCCGGGTAATCGAGCGGGCGCACGCGCAGACGGGGCGGCAGGCGGTGGTGCTGGTGGACGAGTACGACAAGCCGCTGCTCGACGCCATTGACGACGAGGCGCTCGTGGCGCGCAACCAGGACGCGCTGCGGGGCTTCTACGGGGTGCTCAAGGGGATGGACGAACACCTGCGGTTCGTG
>QWCB01000387.1_pt1 | contig 49265 bp, 34 predicted proteins | sample 1972511 | NCBI WGS metagenome assembly QWCB01 (sample SAMN09866719, study PRJNA288562) | Human gut metagenome isolate term5_stool, whole genome shotgun sequencing... | isolation source: gut | host: Homo sapiens | place: USA: California | reverse complement strand
CACAAACGCGTTGAGCAGGCTGAAGGGGTTGTAGACCCCCTCGGCCGCCTCGGCGGAGAACCGGTAGCCGTCGTACTCCCGCGCCAGCTTCTCGTAGCATGCCTCCACCGTGAGCCCCCGCGCGTCGGCCATCCGCGCCACCCCCTCCGCGAAGTTGGCGCGCAGCTCCGCCGCCGTGATCCCGCAGAGCGTGGCGTACGCTGTGGACATCGAGATGTCCTGCAGGTTGTTCAGCCCGCTGAAGATGTTCACGTGCGCGAAGCGCGTTACCCCAGTCAAAAATACGAACCGCAGGTGCGGCGCGCTCGCCTTGAGCGCCCCGTAGAAGCCCCGTAGAATGTCTTGATTGCGCGCCAGAAGCTCCCGGCTGCCGATCGCGTCCAGCATCGGCTTGTCGTACTCGTCCACCAGCACCACCGCCTGCTGCCCCGTCCGCGCATGGGCGTTCTCTATAACCCGTATGAAACGCGCGGCGGAGGTATCATCGTCCGCCTCTCGCCCGTAGACTCGCTCCCAGTTGCCCAGAATGGTGTTGAGCGTTTTCTCCAGCACGCCCTGCACGACGAAATTATCCCGGCTAAAATCCACGTGCAGCACGGGGTGCCGCGTCCAGTCCCTCTCTAGCCTTTCCATCGCCAGCCCCGCGAAGAGTTCCCTCCGCCCCAGGAAGTAGGCCTCCAGCGTGGAGACCAGCAGGCTCTTGCCGAACCGCCGCGGCCGGCTCAGGAAGTAGTACCGTCCCTGTTTCACCAGTTGGTAAATCAGCGCCGTCTTATCCACGTAGACGGCGTTATCCGCGCGTAGATTCTCAAAGCTCTGCTCCCCTATCGGATATACTATCGCCTGATCCATGCCTTTGCCTCCTCGCTTCGTTCGCAGGGTAAAGGTAAGAAAAAATTTTTAATGAGCGACAGGGGCAAAAAGGCATCGCAGGTTTATAGGGCAACGGGCTACTACGACCAATCGCTAAGGCTATACTGTACTATAGGGCAAGAATCCGAGAGCTAAGAGTTCACAGCTATTGAAAGGCCACCCGCAGAACCCTTTTACTACAACTCCCCCAGCACCCCCTCTAGCCCCACGCCGTGCGACCCCTTCACCAGCACCTCTGCACCCGCTATAGGCGCACCCCGGAGATATTCCCTTAGAGCCTCCACATCGGCAAACCATCGCTCCGCTGGTACTGCCCCCCGAAATGCCGCCCCTACGTAAAGCACCCTGCCTGGCAGCACCTCCTCGGCCCGCCCTGCCACTTCCGTATGCACCGCACCGCTCGCGGCGCCCATCTCGCGCATTTCGCCCAGAATAGCCCAACGCTCCTTGCCACCCTGCTGTGCAAAGCTGTCCAGCGACGCCAGCATACTTGAAGGATTGGCATTGTAGCAATCCGCCACCACCCTATTACGCGCCGTGCGCAGCAGCTGCGAGCGGTGGTTGCTCGGCGCATACGCCTCAATGGCGCGGCACGCCGCCTCCAGCGGCACGTTGAAGTAGTAGGCGACATGCAGCGCCGCCACTACGTTTATCGCATTGTAATCGCCTACCAGCTGCGTGCGCAGCGTATACTCCTTGCCTCCCACTTTGACCTGCAGCTCCAGCAACCCCGATGCCTCCCCATGCGCAATCAGTGCATCATACCCCTCCAATGAATACCCCAACGCCATGCACCCCATATGCACCCGCTCGGCAGCCGCCTTTACACGCCCATCATCCTCACGCACGAAGGCCAATCCACCCGTACGTTTAAGGTACTCAAATAGCTCCCCCTTGGTCCGAGCTACCCCGTCTATATCTCCAAATCCCTCCAAATGCGCCCGCCCTATTGAGGTGATTAGCCCATGCGTCGGTACGGCAATGGCGCAAAGCGATGCGATATCGCCCGCATGGCTCGCCCCCATCTCCACCACCGCGATGTCTATATCCTGCGGGAGATTCGCCACGGTCACCGGCACGCCTATATCGTTATTCAGATTACCCTCAGTAGCCGCCACCCGCATGGTAGACGACAGCGCCGCCACGAGCAGCTCCTTGGTGGTTGTTTTCCCACACGACCCCGTAATGCCTACCACTGGCACCCGCAGCTGCGCCCTGCGCCACTGCGCCAACGCCTGCAGCATGCGCAACGGCTCTTCGCACACCACCGTCTTTTCGCCCGCAGCGTATTGCGCACCGCGCACAACCGCCACAGCCGCTCCAGCCTCTATCGCCTTCGCCGCGAATTGACTCCCATCAAAATGTTCGCCCGACAGCCCGAAAAATATATCGCCAGCCCGCACCGCTCGGCTGTCTATACAAACCTTCCCGCCCGCAAGCAGCGCACGCTGCAGCCGCTCATCCAGCTTTTCCTGCATCACCTCTACTCCTTTTTAGCCAAAGCTTTGGCTAGATATTTTGACGTATACCCCATCCCCGATGCTGCCACGGCCTCCGGCGTGCCGACGGCCACCACCTCTCCTCCCGCATCACCGCTCTCGGGCCCCATATCGATAATGTAATCTGCGCTCTTCACCACGTCTATATTGTGCTCTATCACAATCACCGTGTTGCCTCGCTCCACCAGCGCGTTGAGTACCTTGAGTAGCACCCTAATATCCTCAAAATGCAGGCCAGTGGTGGGTTCATCAAGTATGTAGAGCGTGTTGCCCGAATCGCGCTTGGCCAGCTCCGCGGCCAGACGTATACGCTGGCTCTCCCCCCCAGAAAGCGTAGTGCTTGACTGCCCCAGCTTCACGTAGCCCACCCCCACCGCCTGGAGCGTGGCCAGCTTTCGCTGCACCTTGGGCACCGCCTCGAAGAACTCCGCCGCCTGATTAATCGTCATGTCAAGCACTTGGCTGATATCCTTCCCCTTGTAGCGCACCGCGAGGGTCTCCCGATTGTACCGCGCACCGTTGCACTGCGTGCAGGGCACATGCACATCGGGTAAAAACTTCATCTCCAGCACCTCAACGCCCGCCCCCTTGCACTTTTCGCATCGCCCGCCGCTCACGTTGAAGGAGAAACGCCCGATTTTATACCCCCGCATCTTCGCCTCAGGGGTCTGCGCGAAGAGCTGCCGTATATCTGTGAAAACCCCTGTGTACGTCGCCGGGTTCGACCGCGGCGTCCGCCCAAGGGGCGCCTGATCCACCTGTATCACCTTATCGATGTTCTCAATTCCCTCGAGTGAGTCGTAGGCCAACGGCATTTGGTACGAATGGTAAAACTTCTTGCTCAGGATCGGTTGCAACGTATCGTTAAGCAGGGTCGACTTGCCGCTACCGCTTACTCCCGTCACGCAGATGAGCATTCCCAACGGGAACTCCACGGTGACGTTTTTTAGATTGTTCCCCTTGGCACCGATGAGTTTCAACCGTTTCCCATTCCCCTTTCGCCGCTCCTTGGGTACCCCTATCGATAGCTCGCCGCGCAGGTAACGTCCCGTAATCCCATCGCTCTGCGCCACCTCATCGGGCGTTCCCGCCGCTACGATTTCACCCCCATGCCGTCCCGCACGCGGCCCCAAGTCAACAAGGTAATCCGCTTGCCGCATCATGTCCTCATCATGCTCCACCACAATCACCGTGTTCCCCAAATCGCGGAGCGCATGGAGCGACTCAATGAGCTTATCGTTATCCCTCGGGTGAAGCCCTATGCTCGGCTCATCGAGGATGTACATCACGTTGACCAGCTGCGTGCCGATCTGCGTAGCTAGCCGTATGCGCTGCATCTCGCCCCCCGAGAGCGTACCTGCAGGGCGCGCCAGCGAGAGGTACCCTAACCCCACGTCCACCATGAAGCCCACGCGCATGCGTATCTCCTTGAGAATCTCTGCCGCCACCACCCTCTTCACCCCATCCAGCTGCAGCTCCATCCCTTCCAGCCACTTCTGTAGCTCCGAGAGGGGCATAATCGAAAGGTCATGCACATTCTTCCCGTTCACCTTGAAGCATAGCGCCTCGGGGCGCAGCCTCGTGCCCCCGCACTCTGAGCAAGGACACTCCCGCACCACTCCCTGCAACTCCTCGGGCAGCCGCCACACCCCATCCTCTGCGTAGAGCATAGTAAACCACCAATGCACCCCATTGAAGTTCGCAGCCGCCGCCAATTCCTTCGCCTTCGGCCGCTCCACGGGCTGCAACCCACTCCCATCGCCCGTGAGTAGGTATTGCCGCTGCGCCTCTGTCAGCTCGGAGTACGGCACACTCACATCTATGCCATAGCACCGCGCCGCATGGCGTATCTGATCATGCGCAACCCGCCGCAACTTGCTATCCTCAAAAAAATCAACCATTGCGCCGTCAAGCAGACCTTTCTCCGGCTTGGGGATGAGCTCCGCATCGTCAATCGTCTCCACTGTGCCGAGCCCACTGCACTTGGGGCACCACCCCCGCGGCGAGTTGAATGAGAACAGGAATGTCTCCGGCTTCGGAAGCGTAAAGCCCGTCTCTACCTCCATGCGATTCAGGCTAAAAAACCGTTCCCCCTTGCCATCGAGCCGTGCCACAATAACCCCATCATCATTCCTATCCAACGCCGCATCGAGCGACTTGGAGAACCGCTCCATCGTGCTCGCCTCCATCACGAAGCGATCCACCACCAAGTCTATGTCATGCGCCGAGTAGCGCGGGAGGCGCAGCTCCTTGGTCATTTCCACCATCTCTCCATCCACGCGCACGTAGATGTAGCCCCGCTTCATGAGCGTGGCGAAGAGCGGTCCAAAATGCCCCTTGCGCCCTCGCACCTGCGGCACCATCAGCGCCACCTTCTCCCCTGCGAACTCCCGGCCCGACATCTCCAGGATCTGCTGCTTGCTAAAGCTCTCCAAAGCCCGCCCCGTGGTGGGCGAATAGCCTGTAGCTACACGAGAGTAAAGCAAGCGCACAAAATCGTATATCTCGGTGATCGTCCCCATGGTGGAACGGGCGTTGCGCCCCGTGGTGTGCTGCTCAATGGAGATTACAGGGCCAAGCCCTCCAATGTACTCCACATCAGGGCGTTCCAATGTACCCAAATACTGCCTCGCAAAGGCGCTGAGCGTCTCCAGGTAGCGGCGCTGCCCCTCGGCGTATATCACATCAAACGCCAACGACGACTTCCCGCTCCCGCTCAGCCCCGTGACCACCGTCAACGCGTTGCGCGGAATAACCACCGTCACGTTCTTCAGGTTGTGCACTCGGGCCCCCTCCACCACGAGGTACTCCTCGGGGTTCAACTTCTCTAGCTCCGCGGCGCCTCGTTCTTCTCTACTTTGCATCCCTTTTTCACCCTCTTCGCATTTTCCCATCTCGCAAAGGTACGCATTTTATGGGCTTCTTTTTTCGGCAATGCAAATACCGCATGCAAATACCAAGGGCTAAAACTGCCCGCTACCTGCCATAAACATTTAACCTCACCTCTAGCTAACCACTTTCGCAAACCTGCCTAGCCGATTCTAACCGTCAGCGACCGCAAACACCCCATTAAATTTTGGTGATTTCTATTGACTAATCTCCAATGCTACTCCACGCAATCACCCTCCCCTGAGATGTCTGCAAATTTCTCTCCCCAGCGTAAATCACCGCGCAGCAGTTCGGCGCAACGCCCGCAAGCGCAGCCCATCGCTGTAGCCCCGAAAAGAACTTTGCATTAAACGTTGCCCCCGACTTAATCTCGTACGCCATCACCTCGCCCCCATCGTAGCAAAGTAAATCCACCTCATTGCCCGTGCTATCCCGCCAGAAGGTGAGACTCGGCTCGCGCCCAGCAGCGTACGACCGCTTAATAAATTCAGAAATCACCATATTCTCAAATAGCCCGCCCCGCAGGTAGTGTGTGCCCAGCTGCCCTGCCGTTTGTATCTCCAAAAGTGAACAGGCCAACCCCGTATCGTAGAAATAGAGCTTGGGCGTTTTAACCAGCCGCTTCGCAAAATTATTGCTATCCGGGCGCAGCAAATAGCAGACGTAGCTCGCTTCCAATACTGACATCCACGCCTGCGCCGTCGACACCGATATGCCGCACTCATTGGCGAGCGAAGAAAAATTAACCAGCTGCCCAATACGCCCCGCGCACAGCTTCAAGAATCGCACAAAGCGATCCAAATCTCCTACGTTCTTCACCATGCGCACGTCCCGCTCCACGTAGGTCTGTATATAGTAGGGGTAAAAGTCCACGGGGTCAATGCCCATGTCGTACAGCCGTGGGTAGCCCCCGCAAAAGATTTCCCCATCGACGTTTTCGGGTAGCCAATTCGCCGTGCGCAGCTCTCGGTGCGAAAAGGGCAGCAGCTTCAGCACTGCCGTGCGCCCCGCCAAAGATTGATTGACCGATTCAAGTAGCAAAAAGTTCTGCGATCCCGCCAACAGATACATACCCGACTCCCCCGCCAGATCAACGTGCGTCTGCATGTAGGAAAAGAGCGCAGGGACGCGCTGCACCTCGTCAAAAATCGCTTGGCGTGGATAGGTAGCCAAAAAGCCACGGGGATCTTCTAGGGCGAACTGCCGTATGTCGGGATCTTCAAGCGACACGTAGCGATACGCAGGAAAAGCGTCCCGTAGCAATGTGGATTTCCCAGATTGCCGCGGCCCAATGAGCGAGACAATGGGGTACACCCTCGCCATTGCTTCCAACTTCTCTCGCAATGCGCGCGCCGCTATCATTTTGCCATTCACTTCCTGCACCATTCCACGCGAATTTACGATTCAATTGAAAAATTGCAAAATTGAATGCCTCGCTTTCGCCACCATCCTCCCGCAACTTGTCACCCCAATAACACCCCCTTCGCATCAAATTCGGATTTCTCCGGAGAAATCCGAATTTGATGCGAAGGGGATAGGAAGTTGGTAGCTCTCTGTAACGGCGCGTTCCCAAAGCAGCGCACTAGCATCTCCCATGCCTATGCGTCACTTTTCAGAACAGGGAAATGCAATTGGGGAAAACAGACCAACCCAAACAAAAAAGCTTCTTCTTCAAAAAAACTTCTTACCTTCACAGCTGGACTGTACCTGCTTTTCCAAACAACATATGCAACGTATTGCGGTAATACTCAACCCTATTTCCGGCTCCAACAGCCGCCGAAAGACAAAACGAACGTTGATGAATGCGCTACGCCACGGTGCGCAGCGCAAGCTCTACACAGTGACCTCCTACCGCACCCGCAAGGCGAAGCACGCCACGGAGCTCGCCGCGAAAGCCGTGACGGAGGGCAACGACCTCGTCATCTGCTGCGGCGGTGACGGCACGGTCAACGAAACCGCCTCGGCTCTACTTGACACGAACGTCCCGCTCGCCATTGTGCCCACGGGCTCCGGCAATGGCCTCGCGCGGCACCTCGGCATTCCGCTCTCCGCCGCCCCCGCGCTCGACATTGCGCTCCACGGCATCACCATCCCCATGGATTGCGGCACTATCAATGGCCGAAACTTCTTTACCACCGCCGGCATTGGCCTTGATGCCGAGGTGGGCTGGCTCTTCGACAAGCTTGAAACCCGCGGTATGGCGAACTACGTACGCGCCACGGCACAGCTATTTTTCCAATATAAACCCAACTGGTACTCCATTAACGTCGATGGCAAAGCGATGCGGGTGGAGGCACTCATGATTACCTTTGCCAACGCATCGCAGTTCGGCAATAACGCCATCATTGCGCCCAATGCGAACGTCTCCGACGGGTTCCTCGACCTCGTCATTATGCACCCCTTCCCCAAGGTGGAAACCGTCCACCTCGCCACCATGCTCTTCAATAAAACCATCGATCGTAGCCCCTACATCACCACCATTCGCTTCAGGCAGCTCCACCTTGAGGTGGATGAACCTATGCATGGCCACATTGATGGCGAACCCTTCATGCTGCCCAAGTCTTTCGATGTCGCCGTACGGCCAAGCTGCCTCGCTATGCGTGCGCCCCAGCACCGCTCCAGCATCCCCCTCCTACCCCCACCCGCCATTTTCGACCCAACATACATGGAGGAGGCCTCCCGCACCCTCTCCAAAAACATGCAGCAGCAGCTAAGGTCCTTTAAGAAGCGGGAACAGGAATTGAGGAAGAACATTGCCCGCCTGCGCAACCGCCTCCAGGGCAAATAGGCCTAATCCGCAATAATTGTAGTAAGCAACCCTACTATAACCACTGATTTTCGCATAGGTAGCACATAGGCGCCTACGGTTAGTGGAAAGTGTAGACGCTACATTTACTGGTCAGGAAAAAAGCTGTGCGGAGCGGCAAGAACGAGGCACTGGCCACAATCCAACTGCCCGCTTACACACCGCCCTATTGCAGTCGAACACGCAGCTTAATTAACCGCCACACCTCGGGTACCCACAGCATCAGGCTCGTTACGGCAACAATCAGCACCTGATCAACAAAACGCAGCGGAACAAGATTAAACATTTGCCCGCCGAACGCCATCATGAGCCATTGGCACACAACGATGAGCAGCACCACCCCGAGGAATGGGCGGCAATGGCGCATTTCGTAGAATGCAGACCGACCGCTTTGGAAGGCCTTAGCGTTGAAGAGATTCCATACCTGAATGAAAACGAAGAACGAGAAGAAGAGCGATAGCTCATAGGGCGTGATAGCGGCAAAGTTGGGATTGGTAGTATCCACACCGTGTTGGACTAAGCCCAGCAACGTGCTACCATCGCCCACGTGGGTGTGCTGAAAGAGCCAAAGCACCGCGTAGAGCACCGCCACGATGAAGAGGCTCGTTCGCACAATCGCTCTCACCATTCCAGGCCCGACAATAAACTCCGATGTTTTTCGGGGCTTACGCTGCATAACGTTATGGTCAGGTGGCAGGGAGGCCAATGCCAGCGCAGCGAACGTATCAATGATGAGGTTTACCCACAGCATCTGCGTCACCGTCAGCGGGGATTTCTCACCGATGAATGCGCCAATGATAACAATAAGACACGCCGCTAGGTTTATGGTCAATTGGAATACTATAAATCGTTGGATGTTTTGGTATAGCGAACGCCCCCAGAGGATGGCCTGTCCTATGGAAACGAACGAGTTGTCAAGGATGGTGATGTCGCTCGCCTCCTTGGCCACTGAGGTGCCATCACCCATGGAGAGCCCCACGTGGGCCGCGCGTAGCGCAGGGGCATCGTTGGTGCCATCGCCTGTGACAGCCACCACCTCACCCTGGGCCTGCAAGAGCCGCGTCAGGCGCGCCTTATCGAGCGGCCTCGCCCTGTACATTACTTTCAACTTGTTGAGACGGGGAATCACCTCTTCATCGCTCATGGCGGCAAATTCCGTTCCGCTCATCGCCGACTCTTCGCCGCAGGCATCGTCCCATAGACCGATTTGACGAGCGATTTCCCGCGTGGTGAGTATTGTGTCTCCCGTGACGATTTTAACGTTCACGCCTGCCTCTAGCACCTCTCTGATGGCAGCGGGGACATCCGCCCGCACAGGGTCGTTGATGGCTACCAAGGCTAGCAGCGTGAAGCCACTCACTGCCACACGCCCATCAGCGAACAATGGACCCTCCTCCGCACGCACCTCCCGCGTAGCAAGAGCCAACGTACGCATCCCCTGTTTTTGGAATCCCTCCAACGTGGAGAGGAGCTCCTGCCGCAGCGATGGTAGCGGCACAATATCACCGCGCTGCGCATCTATCGCCGAGTCGCATAGCGACATGATAATTTCCGGCGCACCCTTTATCAACAGCTCGTCGGATACGCCATCATGGGCCAGCACGTGGGTGGCCATGTACTTACGCTCCGTGGAGAAGGTGAGCTGCTCACCCACTTTTGCCCCATCGCGAAGCGATCTATAATCCTGTCCTAAGCCATGCATCCACAGAAGTAATGCCCCCTCGGTGGGGTTGCCTAGAACGGACATTTTACCCTCGCCCGTCTTCTCAAGATGGGCCGTAGTGTTGACTGCGATGCTACGGTAAATACGCCCCAAGAGGGGATGCTCTGCACCTATCTCGCTCCCGTCTGCCCCAAACACCCTATGCACGCGCATTTGGTTTTGCGTAAGGGTTCCCGTCTTATCGGTGCAGATCACCGTTGTGGCCCCCATCGTTTCCGTCGCATGCATCTTACGGACAAGGTTATTTGTCTTCATCATGCTACGCATGCTGTAGGCAAGGCTCAACGACACGCTCATGGGCAGCCCTTCTGGTATACTCACCACTAGCACGGCCACAGCAAGCATAAAGGCGTTAAGGAAATACTCCGAGATGGCGAGCCAACCATCGTTCTGCCGCCCCTCGTGAAGAAAGATTACAACACGCCCCACAACGATAAGGAACGCCACAAGGTAACCGAAGTAGGAAATAACCTTAGCGAAGCGCGTCAGTTGCGTCTGAAGCGGCGTGGCCACATCGTTCGCCATGGTAACCCCCTTAAACACCTTCCCCGCCTCAGTGGCATCCCCCACCTCCGTCACCTCCACCACGGCGTGGCCCTCGGTTACCGTGGAGCCGCGATACACCATGTTAGCTGGGTAAGGGGTCTCCTCAATATCAGCAGGCACCTCTGCATACTTGTTCGCCACGGGTTCCCCCGTGAGCGATGACTCGTTGACCTGTAGAGAGGTGGACTCTATGAGCTTCCCATCCGCCGGTAGCTCCTCCCCATTCTCAATCAAGAGTACGTCGCCTACCACGATTTCATTCTTCGCCACTTGGCATAGCTCCCCATTTCGAATCAGCTTATAAAGGGTCTCATCGTTCACCTGATTGAGGAGATTAAACTCCTTGGCAGCCTTCTGTTCAAAGAAAAATGCCACTCCAGTGCTGAGCAACACCGCAAAGAGGATTCCAAACGGTTCAAGGAGCGACTCAAACCCCGCCCCCTCTACCGTAAGCATCTCGTGTATAGCCACGCCAAAGGAGAGGAGCAGCGCCACGAGCAGCACAATAATCATGGGGTCTTTAAACTTTTCAAGGTAGAGTTTCCATGCGGGCGTAGGCTTCGGCGGGGTTAACGTATTTCTACCATGCTTTTCCCGACTCTCATCTACCTGCGAAGGAGTTAGCCCAATATACTTTTGTTGCTCGGCCATCGTGTTCTTATCGTTTTCCACTGTGGAACTACGGTGCAAAGGTAGTAAAGTCAACGCGTTTTCTTCCACTTTTTTCACTACCTTGCAGCGAATTGTAACAAGAATCATGAGGTCACAACTACTCATAGCCTCCTTTGCATTGCTCGCAACGCTTACAGCATGCAACGCAAATGGCGAAACCACATCAAAACACAACATGAAAGACTACGAGGATCGCATCGCGCAGCTCACCCCGCTGCAGCAAAGCGTGACGCAGCACGCTGCCACCGAACCGCCCTTCCGCAACGAGTACTACAACCTATTCAAGGATGGAAACTACCGCTGCATCGTGTGCGGCACGGAGCTTTTCAATTCGGAAAGCAAATTCAACTCGGGCTGCGGATGGCCCGCATTCTCTTCGGCAGACACCTCAAAAATAACCATGCACGAAGACCTCTCCTTCGGCATGCGGCGCATTGAGGTTCGCTGCGCTACATGCGGCGCACACCTTGGCCATCTCTTCTACGATGGTCCTACACCCAGCGGCGAACGCTACTGCATCAACTCCGCCTCGCTGCGCTTCGTTCCCTCCGACTCAGTAACAAAACAAGACTAGAGCTACTCAGAATGAAAAACAAAATTGGTAGCTCTACCTTGCAGTAGAGCTACCAATTTGAATTTTCTAAAACAGATTTACTACTTCGGGAACTCTATCTCAAGCTCCGCCTTAAAGCTCACCGCCTCGCCCTGATATGTTCCTTTACACTCCAATAGGTACTCCCCCTCAAACTCCTTTTTGGGCAACTCAAACTGGGAATCCGCACGTACACCCGACTCTAGCTCAGTCTTTCCGCCGACAATGGTGAACTCTACATCAAGCGCCCCATCGGCCGATTTGTAAGTAAACGTTTTCCCGCTCATGGATGCCACATCGAGCGCTAGCAACGCCTCATGCTCCACCATGCCATCGTCCTTCTCGCTCTTTATCTTCTTCACATCGAGCTTCAGCTTCTCCCCCTGAAAAGTTACATAAAGCGACTTCTCCCCTGCGTTGGTCACCTCAAAGGTAACATCAACCATCCTCCACACGCCGTTGTCCAACGCAGCTTTCTTAGCCGGATCCATCCCCGCAGGTAGGTTTCGCGTCTCTATGTCAAGCTCCCATCTCCCCGTGTACGACCCCGCGTACTCTGAAAGCTTCGGCTTCTGGGCATTGCACCCCATTGAAATTAGCGGCGCAACGACCACCGCAATCCCGCACACAATCGTTCGTAAATTCATACCGTAATGTTTTACTCTAAAGAACGCACTTAACGTCCCTTTGTTCAACAGATAACGACACGGCGCACACATAAACAACAAGAAAGGGAGGCGGGCAATCCGCACCTCCCTTTAAAAAGCCTTAATCGAAAAGCTCTACACATCGCCTGCCGAGTCTATAATTATAGTTACAGGGCCATCGTTAACCAGCGACACCTGCATGTCAGCACCAAATTGCCCTGACGGCACCCCTTTTCCCAACTCCCTCTCTAAGGCCTCTCTAAAACAATCGTAGAGCGGCTTCGCCACCTCCCCTTTCGCCGACAGGATGTAGGATGGGCGATTGCCCCTCTTCACCTTTGCGTAGAGCGTAAATTGACTCACCAGCAGCACATCGCCCCCCGCCTCTACAATCGACTTGTTCATCACTCCATCCTCATCATCGAAGATACGTAGCTTCGCCAGCTTCGCAGCCATCCATTCCACCTCACGCTCCGTGTCGCTATCCACGAATGCCGCAAGCACCACCATCCCCCGCGCAATGCGCCCCACTACCTCTCCCGCTATACGCACCGCCGCCTCTCGCGACCTTTGCACTACTACCCGCATAGCTCTCGCTTACTTTTTTCTCCGCTTCTTTGCACGCGCCTTCGCTTCTTGCTCTTCACGATCCTTCGCAATGAGCGTGCGCCAGTCTGACTCAGCTGCCACCGAAAAATCTATTGTCGCCTCGTACTCCTCCCTATCCATACGAATTCTCGGCAGCTCCCCCCCCAGCAACCGCTCCACGGCCGCCAACTGCGGCTTCTCCTCCTCAGAGCAAAACGAGACGGCAACGCCCTTTTTATTTCCCCGCCCAGTGCGCCCCACGCGGTGCACGTACGTCTCAGCCTGCGAGGGCATGTCGTAGTTCACCACCACCTCTACCCCTGGGATATCCAACCCTCGTGCCGATACATCGGTCGTTACCATCACCTTCACCGCCCCCTCGGTAAAGCTCGTTAGCGCAGCGTTGCGCTGCTCCCTATCCAGCCCCCCGTGGAGCATGGCAGCAGGAATTTCAACCCGCTCCATGGCCTTTGACACCCGCTCCGCACGTACCTGCGTACGTACAAAAACAAGCACCTTTTTTTCCTCATTCTGCCGAATGATACGCTCCAAGAAGAACCGCTTATCATCGGGTTCAACCATTATCAGCGAGTGCGAAATGGTGGCGGGGATCCGGGTCTCAGGCGCAATTTCAATGCGTATGGCATTGCGCACGAGCCTGTGCGCCAAGCGCTTTATCTCTTTACCTATCGTTGCCGAAAAGAAAAGGGTTTGCCTCCGCTGGGGCATCGCACGTAGAAGCCTATCAAGGTCATCTCGAAACCCCAACTCTAGCATCCTATCCGCCTCGTCTAGGACGAGAACCCGTAGCAAATCGAAACGGACGTAGCCATTGCGCACGAGGTCATGCACCCTCCCCGGGGTGCCAACCACAATGTCAATACGCTCCGGCATGGCTTTCACCTGTTCCTCAATCGTATAGCCCCCCACGAGGCAGAATGGGATCACACCCGTGCCCTTTGCCATGGAGGTGAATACCGAGTATATCTGCTTGGCCAGCTCATGCGTTGGCGCCATGACCAACGCACGCGGCGCATACCCATAAGGCGGACGCACCGTGTTGGCTAGCATCTCAATTATAGGCAATGCGAACGCCAGGGTTTTCCCTGTTCCCGTCTGGGCAATGGCCAACAGGTCATCCCCATTTAGCACCACTGGGATTGCTCGGAACTGTATGTCGGTGGGCCTGCGTAGACCAGCTGCCTCTATGTTTGCCTGTAAACGGTCAATAAAACCGTACCCCTCAAAAAGCACTCGTTTCCCTCCCGCTTACAAACTTCCCTTAAAGCCCTTCTGAAACTCGCTCCAGCTGGTGGTGCGGTACGCCTCCTCTGCTATGAAATGGAGTATCGGCTCAAGGTCACGAGGCACGTAGTACCCCGGCACAACGGTAACCAATGCGCCCTGCGCATCAAGGTACACCATCGTGGGGTAGGATAGCTTTCCATTGGTAAGTGTAACCACCAAAGTGTGAGGTCCCTTGCCTGGGCCTTGATAGGGCGCATACTCCTTGCCTAGGTACGTTACCGGCTCTCGCATCTCTGCGTTAAACTTGACAGCGTAGTAGTTCTTCGAGATGTAATCGACAATCACGGGATTGACGAACGTATAGGCATCCATCCTTTTGCACCAGCCGCACCAATCCGTGTAAACATCCATCACGATGGGCCGCGGCTCCTTTTCCGCTTTCTTCAACGCCTCCTCTAGGGACAGCCATTCTATTTTTTGACGCTCTACCCCGCTCGCCGCTTGAAATGCACCCAGTAGCAGCACCATTGACAGCAGCAGAGTACTTATCTTACCTTGCATAGTTCCTTTTCTCCCTTTAACTATTTAATACGTTTTAATCGTCCCGCTGTTCAATTTTCATGCCGCAAATATAGAAATAGGGGCAGAAAAGGACGAGGAACGGATATGCAGCTTACTGACAGTATATCTTGCCGTTTTATGCTTTGCCCTGCAAAAAGTAAAGCCTCCCAAAAAGATAGGCATGTATCTGTTGCAAACTGCGCGCCGTACCCACCTCAATGCTGTCTAAGAGATCACTCTTAAAAAGAGCATACGCCTCGGAGTGTATCCGCCCATCTATCGTTTCTTCTCCCCCCTCACAAACCGTTCCGCGAATCGCATCGCCCGAGCATTTGGGAAGCACTGCGCAAGTGCCAACACCCTTTTATCGTCAAGGGCATCGCTGAGACGTTTTTCCCATCAGGGGTTAGATTACTTCAACACCACCTCTATGTCATCCACCACAAGCCTACTCCCCACTGCGCCGGAATACGTATCGCCCTCTACGCTTGAAGTCATGATGATACTAAACTTTAACGACTCTCCCGCTGCCGGCTGACGGCTGTAAACGAACTCCTCATCAAACTTCGTCCATGTACTTTTAGCGCTCCCATCCTTCAGCCTGGCTATGGCAATTATATTCGGGTTGTTCTTGACATTTTTAGCCGTAATCATGCTCCCGCTGTACAGAATGGCGTAGATATCGCATGCGTCAGGCTTCCCGAGAGAGTTCCCATCATTGTCAAGATTGTCGCTACCAGGCTGGTACTTATACCACCCTTGCAGTCGATCTGGCAACCCTCCGCTGTAGGGGATCCCGAACTGAGGCCCCGAAAGGGGATCAGCCATTATATTGCTCGCATTAAAGCTGCCGAGAAATAGCGAACCTGCAGCAATCCGCACTTTAACCACCGCGGTGTTATTAACTAGCTCCGTCACAATCTCCGCAGCATAGCTACCTGAATGCGAATCGGTTGTTTTACGTAGCGGATACCGCTCTGGACGACCAATCATACTTTTGGAAGTCTTCACCCCCTCATTGCCACTACTCCATGCCCCAGCTGGATGGTCATAGGCCAAACTACCACTCCCAATGGTTCTCCACTCTTCAAAGTCAAACTTTAGTCCTCCGCCCTGCGCCGCTCTGCTCACCGTATAGGTTTTCATCTTTGATTCATCCTGCGATGTAACCGTAATGCGCACAGGCTTAGAAAAGTCCCTCGCCTCCCCGCTCAGAATATTCGTTGTTGCTCCGGTGGACACCTCAAATATGGGCGTTAATCTTTTCACATCAACGGAGGCGGGCGGGTCAAAATTTATCTTACTCCCCGCTATATTCAGGGCATCCCCAAACTCCCTGAAGCGGAACGAAAGCAGCTCCGCCTCGTTGTTTAACTTCTGTTCCACAACGACAGTGTAGACCTGCTGCATTGACCCATCCTCCGAGGTCACCTTTATCTTCACAGGGTCCCGAAATGAACATGCAACGCCAGATGCTATACTGACCGATGCGCCCTTCGACGCAGAGAACGTAGGGACAAGGTTTGCCACGTCAACCGTGGACGGAACACCGTAGAAGGTGATTTGATTACCGTTCACACTGGGGCTAGGCAAACCTTCAATCGCAAAATTAAGCAGCTCCGCCTCAGAGTTCTTCCCTTGGCGCACCACCACCTCGTAGCTCCGGGTAACCACCCCATCAGGCGAAGTCACCCTAAAGCGTACCGGGCTAGTAAAGTCTCGCGTCTGGCCTTGCTGTAAATCGCATTGATACCCCTCAGTAAGCTCATAGCGAGGGGTTAATTGCTTGACATTCACCCCCGGCGGGAGCAACGCATACACTTTACCATTCCCTATGCTCCCCTTCGCCTTGCCTCCATCGTATTCCAGCGAAAAAGACTTGAGCCCCCCGATAGCCATTTCCCCATCCGCCACACGCACCTCTACCTCATACGCACTACCTTTAATTAATAAGAATTCCGCATACAACCGTACTGGCTGGCTAAAATCCAGCTCAGTTGCCCCGCTTACCACCTCTGCATTCGTCCCAGCTAGGTAGAGTTTAGGCTTTTTAGTAGCAATCCCCTCCCCCAACGTGAACACCGGGATCAAATTCTTCAGCTGCGTGCCCGCAGGGACAATACAAACGATACGCCCCTCCATAATTACAGGCTGCGCAATGCACTGCGGCGACATAAAGTCGAACGCATGTATTTTCAAATTGGGGGCTATCCCCGTGTTGTTCTCCTTCCCAAGCTCCAGCGTGAAGTCGTAGGTTCTACTCGATGCACCATCCTCAGAGGTCACCACTAACTGGGAAACCCCAGTTAGATCACAGCTGCTCCCGGATACCAACCTATCCCCGCCCTTTACAGCAAGGGTTGCCCCCTTCGACACCGTAAACACAGGGGTTAACTGGTTTGTACGTACGTTCTTATCAACAACGTAGTAATAAATTGACCTATCACCCATATAGGTTGGCACGCCGCCCCGTATCTCCTTGATGCGAAAGTCAATCAGATTGGCCTCGCTGCTCTTCACCTGCTCCACCGTCACCGTGTAGACGCTCTTGGCATTGCCATCCTGCGAACGCACCGTAATCTGCACAGGCTTGGAAAAATCACGTGGTTTCCCAGAAGGCACGTCCACTGTAGTTCCGTCCGAACGTTCGTAGCGGGGCGTTAAATGCGTGATGTCCAAACCCGACTCCACGGCAATGTAGATGGCTGAACCCTGCATAACAGCCTTTGCAAGGGTCTCATCAAACCTAAAGTCCCAAATGCGAGCCTCGGAGTTGGGGAGCGGTCCAGCCACCCGCACGTAGATAGTATACCCTACACTCGCCTTCTGATCCTGGGAGATTACCCGCACGTAGAGAGGGTCAGAAAAGTCGTATGGCGTTCCCGACTCGAATTCAGTCGTAGCCCCCTCTGCCACCTCGAAGGTGGGCGTAAGATTCTTTATGTCAGTTCCCTCGGGCACCTCAAAGTAGATTCGCTTTCCCACCTGCCGGGGGGAAAGGTCGGGGAAACCCTCCAGCCGCACGTTTTGTATGTATGCATCCCCATTGAGGAAAACGCTGTCGGCCCCTCGCCCGCCGCCCCAATCAAGATCCGCTAGCACCGTGACATCAAAATGGTAGGTTCGTTGCACCTTCCCATTCTCCGAGGTAACCGTAATGTCAAAACCATCGCTAGCATCGTACTCCTCTCCCGCAACCTTGTCGGCCGTAGCGCCTGCCGAAAGCGTAAACCACGGAATAATCTTCGTTAAATCCGTTCCGCTGCTCACCTGCACCTGCACCTCCGTACTCTGCGGCCGCACCGTATCGGTTGAGAGCCGCACCGTTGTGTCTTTCCCCTGATACTTCACGAAGCAAAGCTCCTTTATCTCCGCTTCGTAGCTCTTCCTATCCTTATTGCATGCACTGAACGCTGCCGCCAGCAGCAGCACCAATGCAAACCCTACGAATCTAAGCCTCTTATCCATAGCTCCCTCCCTATAATCTACCCGCCCTGCATCCATCCACCATACGGCGCAAAGGTAACTATTGTTTATAACATGCGTCTTCCCCCGTCCAGCTGCACTCCCAGTGTCTAGAATATAAATACCGCTCCCGTGTAAAGGTTCCGAAGCTGCAAATGCAAAGGGTACGCATGCTGGTAATCGTTTGAATAGTAGTACTCTCGTACGTTCTTACTGTTAAACACGTTGTTGACCATCACGAATAGGTTGAGAGCCCACCGATTAAATGTAAACTGACGACTCAGCACCAGGTCAACTCGCTGATAAAGTTTGAGACGCTCCGCCCGCAGCACGCTTGGCAAAAACGCATCGAGCTCCTTAATATATCTAGCCTCGCTAACCCGTGACAAATACCCCCCATAGTGCATGGCGTACGACACGGCCACAGAAAGCAGACGGGGATTACTATACTGAACATTCGCCTTCACAAAATACATCCACTCCATCTTTTCGGCAAGGCCCACGAAATCCACAACAGGCCTCCGCTGAAACACCGAAACCGATGCGCCATAACTCCAATAGCGAGCCACCTTTTGCTCCCACGTTCCCTCCCATCCCCACGAAGGCACAATGGCCAACGTAACGTCTCGCAAATCGCCCGAGTAGGATTCCACCACAACATTTTCTCGCTTCCAAAACATTGCGCCCTTCAGCAGGTAGGGGTCTTCGCAGTACTCATAATCCAAATTCACTTGGTCTGACGCAAGCATTGTGGGCGTAGGGGAATAGACGTTAGTCGCACCCAATGAGGCGTAGTGTCCCCCTGCAAGTAGCAAGGAGTGATGCTTTGTAACCAAAACCCTAAGCATCGCCTGCGCATTATAGGCCACCCTGCTCCCCTTAACCAATGGTTTAATAGCCTTTGCACCCAGCGAAACACTAAAAATGTCACCCGCCTTTATGGGGAAATGCAGGAATAAGAACCCATCTACAATTCCATTCCCGCACAGCTCTGCCACCCAGTCGCCTGGAAACGCCTCCCCCATCAAAAAAGGGTAACGCGGCATCTTCCCCCCATATTTGTACAAGTAATCCTCCCACGCAACCCCGCTCTCCACTTCCAGCCAGCGTAACTTGAATCGATGGTCAACCGCCGCGTAGAATCGCCGCTTCTCCTCCCGAATCGCAAGATTTCCCATCTCTGTCCGCGGTAGATTCCAATCGCATCCCAGATTCAGCGATGTTACGCCCCATTTCGAATGGGTGTGCACTAGATTAAGCACATTGAAAACGCGCCAACGCACCGTACGCACCGCACCGTAGTAATTCATGCTACCGCTCTCTCCGCGGAACGTATCGTACACGCCGTACGCATACCAGTTTAAATGCATCCGCGGAGCGAGCCTTACTCGCAGATTAAACCCTATATCGCCCGAGTAAAAACTCTTCACCTCTGGATATGCTCTCGGGGTTATGGCCTTCATTAAATCTGATGCCTGCCCATTGGCATACACCTGTAAAAAAGTTTCATCGCTCCTGAGCCTTTGCGAGAAAATGCACCCAGCTCCTCCTAGCCCGACCGAAACATAGCCGCTACTGCTATATAGCCTTTCCTTAGTTCGTATGTCAACCAACCCCGATATCGCTCGCCCCACAGTAACGGGCGGGTTACTCGGATATATCCACTGATGGTCAATCAATGCCGGATGAAACAGGCTAAAAAGCCCTAAATTATTTAGCTGGCTATAGCGAACTGGGTTCTCTATGGGGACCTTGTTAAGCGCCACGGTGGCATACCCTGACGGGCTGCCTCGGAATTCCGGATTGGCCATTTCCGTCGTGGAGGTAGAAGCCGCTAGGGTGGTAATCGCCCTAAGCGGGTCACCTTGCGCTATAGGACTCTGGTAGACATCCATCTCGGACATCCTCGTTATCGCCATTTGGCGAGCAATTGGCATGCGTCCTTGCACCGCCACGCTTTCCACTTCGTAAACTTTCTCAGAAAGGGTTACGAGTAGCGTATCGCCATTCGCAAAGGAGGAAGAGGGAAGTGTACACGTCTCGTATAGAACGTGCGATATAAGAAGCGTATCGCACATCGCAAGGCTATTAAACGCAAAAAAACCATCCAAATTGCTGGTGCAACCCACGGTTTTGTCGCCCTTGCAAACTATCGTTGCGCCCACGATGGGTTCCCCATCCGGGTCTTGCACGCGCCCACGCAGCACCACGCCCGCACTCCCGAGCAGCGGAAGCATAACCAGCCCAACGCCATAGATAAGTGCAATGGGGAACTGCATGCTAACCGACACCCTGTTACTTATTCACTTGAGGTGACAAACTCCGTATCATGTAGCTATTCGGGAACTCCTGTATTGCCCTCTCGTAGAGCGCCGCGGCTCCCTCCCCCTTCTCTTCCTCTAACTTGTACCGCAGCAGGTATTCAAATGCTTCCTCGCGCCCCCAGGAAGGCATAAAAGCACTCTCCACACGCTGCGCAGGGAGCGTCAACGCCTTCGTAAGGTACGCCTTGACCTTTTGCCTTCCCCCAAAAGCTTTCGGTGTAAAATAGTCGTTTATTGCAGCCACCACGTACGCCCGCACATTCTCGGCATCTAGCTCTATAGCTTTAGCTCCATTCGCTACCATGAGTTGGGCCATCTGCGGCGCCTTCGGCCCGGCAAACGCCAATCCTACTCCCTGCAACCGCGCGAGCATCGCATACTCCTCCGAACCCTTCTGCCCAAGAGCTTCTAGGATCTCTATGCCCTCTTGTACGGTAGCAGCAGCCTTCTCCGGTTGCTTCGTCTGCATGTAGTAGATGGAGCTGTAGTATAGCGCGTAGCTCCGCCAATACGTCACGATTTGAGCTCGGCTCTTACCCGCATCCAACGCTCCGCTCTCCAGCGCCTTGACAACACGAGGCAACGCCTCCGCTCGCTGCATCCCCATGTCACGGTAAAACGCACCGAGCACCGTGTCCTGTATCCCTGTCAAATCTAACTTATCCACCCTGTTCGGTGCACTCACTACTGCACCATCCACACATACCGCCACGCACGGTACACGCAGCATCATACTAATTACCAGCAGAAACGTAAATCCTAGTCTCATCATCTTGCTATTTAAACATTAATACTATACACACAAGCCAAACAATCAGGTGCAAATACCACACCCAACTATAGTAGTACCCCGTGGAGAGCGTTGCGAGCGTCGGTTCTTGCCACCCCCGCCCTGCCATCAGCTTATGGAATACCAACGCCACGTCGGAATATAGCGGGTTGGTATCAAGCAAGAGCTGCAGCGCTATCGCCATGCGCACTGCGCTGCAATGCGCATATAGCGGCAAAAGCAGCGCTGAAAGAAGCACTACCACACTCACGCCTGACAGCAGGTAGAGGAACGTCTCACCCCTTCGCAACTCCTCACCTACCGTAACAAAAAAATGCGGCACAGGGCGCATGCAGACCCCGTAACCCGAAATCCGCTTGTTTAACAGCCGTGCACACGCCACATGCCCAAGCTCATGCAGCACTATCAAAAGCATCAGGCAAAGCGCAATCCAAAAGACCATTCGTAGCGTCCCCATCTCAACCCCAAGTTAGCGCGAGTACTGATGTTTTCTAAATAGTAAAACAAACACTACCATCGACACTGCAAAGTAGAGTAATAGCACCCACCACGTCGTCTGCTCCATACGCATTAGGCGCAGTATCCCGTTGAGCGGCATGCAATCTCCAAGCATCGCCATCTTCTCATTAATCTCTGAAACAGGGTAAAACGCATCGCTCGTGAACAGCATAAAATAGCCCAAGATACTCATTATGGCATTCGTGCCAGCTCGCTTAACCCCTGAAAACGAAATGCATAGACCAATAGAACCCAGCGTTACCACTCCCACCAACGCACCCGCCACCACATGTGCAAACTCCTCAAACGAAACGCAGTAATTGAACACAAAGAACGACAGTAGACTCAAAAGTAGGGCAATGATAATCAGCGAAATAAACCTGCTCACCATGTACCCTATAAAAAACACAATGATACTCGTCGGCAGCTTCCCAAGATACCGAATTAACCCGCTCGCGTAGTAGTCTTTCACCACCGCACCTACCGCGTAGAACCCCTCGTTCGTAATCACAAGCCCCAAAACCCCAGTAAGCAAAAAGGGGATATACCCGCTATTGCCCCAACTCCACAACGATCCGAACACCGCGAAAAGAAGCATTGGAAACATCCATATAAAAAACAGAGCCTCTTTCAGCCGAAAAAATATCACCAATTGATACCATATAGTGCTTAGCAACGCTTTCATAGCTTCCCCTCCTTGTGCAGTATATAGATGTCTTTCAATTCTATAGGCTCCACCGAATGGGCAACCGCCCCCATGGCCTCCACCTCTGCACCCCGACTGCCCGGGAACACATGTACCTTGTCCTCCAACCTATACCTAAGAAAACACCCCGCCTCAAGATACTGATCCAAGCTCTCTGTGTACCTATACACTAGCTTCTTAACGCCCGGTGCCACGCGCAAATGCTCCTCCGGTGAAAGCTGCTCACCCAATCGCTCCCCACGATGTAAAAACAGCACTTTTGTAGCATGGTGCATTAACGACTCCCAATTGTGCGACGTGAATACCACTGTCCGTTCTGGCGGCGCAATGTACCCCCAAATCTCCTCAAAAAATATCGGGTCAACGTTTGAAAACGCCTCGTCTAAAATCAACAAGTCTGGGCGGTGCACCACCGAGAGCATCAATGCGACCCGCTGCCGCTCGCCCGCCGAGAGCACCTTAATTTTCCTCTGCGACAACGAATCCAAATTGAACCGCAACAACAATTCGCTTCGATCATCTCGCCCCAGCCGCACCCTCTGCAACGATGATATAAACGTCAATAACTCCGAAATCTTCAGCTGGGGAAACAGCGGCATCTGGTCGTAAACCACTCCGAACCGACACGCCTTAATCCCTTTCGCACCACCTTCCCCAAAGGAGAGTTCCCCCGACTTCTGCACCAAATCGCCTAGCAATATCTCCAGCAGCGTACTCTTCCCCGACCCATTGTCGCCCACTATGGCGTACTTATCGCCAACCTCCACCTCTCCCGACACGTCCGACAGCACTGTCACCCCGCGGGCGGTGTACGTTATGCCTTTGAACGATATGCTTCTCATCATCGCCCCTTTCCAACTACCATCACGGTCTGAACGCTCTCGTACAACCCATCCACCTGAATAAGGTCATTCAGCCCATCATCGTTATACCCCCCAAGTATGCAAGACCCAAGCCCGAGTACCCCTGCCACCAACGAAACCATCTGCGTCACGCTCCCCACCTCGTTCTGCATGAAACGGTATGCCCGTTCGCCATACTTTATCATCTGCCGCTCAATGCACCCCGTTACAAGTAGCACCGCAGCGCTTGAACCAAGGTCAACATACGGCTCCGCCTGTATTAGCTCAAGCAGCAGCCGTGTATAATCTCCTCGCTGTAGGCACTCCAATGCGTTATCGCGCGCCTGATAATGGTAAAGTCCCTCCGGCACATCGCTATGCAGCGCCGCCACATATAGCTCAAGCGGGAACAACCCTCCCGCTGAGGGAACATTACGCCGTCCAACTGGCAGCACTTCCTCCTCTACTTCAACCTCTCGCCAGGTTGTCACTCCATACGAATGATAAAGTATTGTCGCCAATTCACCCAACGGCATTTGGTAGCTTACATCGTACGACCTTACGCTCGTTCGATGAAGTAACACTTCTAGCAAATCCGCTCCTTGTATTGCCGAATTCAATGGCAAACCTCTCAAGTCAATACGATCGCTCCCGGAGTAAATCTTAAACGGTTGCACAGCCCGCTTAGCCACATAGGAATCTGAAAACAGCGATATCCGTTCTCCTAGGGCTCGCATCCCATACTCAGTTAGTTTGGAATTCTCATGATACAGCAACGCCAAGCTATTTACTGTGTCGTCTGCAGCATACAGCGATATATCATGCCCTCGCAGTAAACTATCTATGTCCTCCATAAACCTCGCTTTCCTTAGGGGAATGGGTGAGGAAAAGGGGTCAACTCCTCGTACCCTCTACTGGGGTAACCCAACATCCCCGGTACGTTATACAGCCTACGCCCTCCCTTAAAGTAAAACCTATAATCGCCCGACAGCTGCACCAACTGCGGGGAGAACACCTTCACAACGTACAAACCAAGCTGGCGGGCATCTACCGTAGTTAAATCCTTTACAAAAACCTCACACCCCCTAGACGACACGTTCTCTACCGCCCAGCGCACCTCCTCCTTCACGTCTGCAAATCTTTCCCTTAAATCCTCAGCCAAAGGCCACGCACTCTCCTGCGCAATCCACTCTCGCAGCATTCCTTTTGCCTCGGGTGATACCAAGTACAGGTATGAATGGTCATCAAAGCTATTCAATCGCCGATAATCGTCACAGCACGCAGTACTTCCACTCCGCTGCGCCAGCAAGTAGCGAAAATTCTGAACAGACTGCCCAACCTCCCGCACGGTCTTGCGCAACGCTTCTGCATACGTTGCCCGTGCAGCCGCACCTACTGCTATAAAATCACCATACTCCGCTCTACCCAAACAAAATCCGAAAATCGTAGGTATCTGTAAGTCTGTAGTAACATCAAAAAGATGCCAATCGTACGCCGTTGGGTATATTCCATCAATATACTGCTGCAACCACGGCGCAATGACCACCTTGCGCTGCGACAACCCCTGTAGCCAAGCTATAGCAACGGCATCGCGCTCCACCGCCTCATACAAACCGTTAAGAACCGCTTGATAAAAACTCGAATGGGCTGAAAGCCCCGTCGAAACGCCCATGGTTATCAACTCTTTATCGAGCGAAAAGGGCAGATATACGCACTGCGCCGGCAAATACCGGTAACTACCACGCGTTAAGCTGTACGACTTCGTCCAAGTGAGCTCTACCTCCACAGTAAAGGGGTGAACCACAGACGAAAAAAAAGCATCTTTGAACTGTTTTGCATGAAATAGAGAAAACTCTGACGGCTCAGCCAAACTGTATCGCTCACTAAGCGCACCATACGACCCATAAATACACTCATCCCTATTGACGAAGGCTGAGCAGTAGCGCTCGATTGTCTCTCCCACAGCCGCCCTAAAGGCACTCTCCTTGTTTAGTCCACAACCCGCCCCCTGCGGCTCGTAATCATCTCCCGTTAAAGCTCGTAAATTAACACTGCGAACTCCGTAGCTCACCAAGCGTGGATCTCCCGAAATACAAGGAATCCGCATTGTATGGTCAATTATACCATAGCTTGGCGATACGCAACGCAGCATCTTGCTACAGGTACTCATCTCTACTCCTCCCCGCCTCATCGTCTCAAAGTTATTTCCTCCAACCAAGGGGCAGGGTTATACTCCACGCGCGGGTTACATACTGTGCAATACGGGTGTTTCAGAAGGTGCGACTTTCTTACCTCAAGCGTATTAACATTAATGTCAACCACTGTCCGCCACACCGATGGCACCTCGAACGACTCAATGAACTTTAACACCTCTAGCAGCACAAAATCCGCTATCATCCTGACTCGCAATGACTCAAGAAAAACTAGATCTGACTGCGCGGCGTGCCTGTCCGATTTTAAATGTTCCTCGTACGACTGTTGGCTTGCCAAATCCTGCAAGTGCGAGTGTTCTCTGCTCTTCAAACAATTATAGCAACCTAGCTTACGCCCCCAAAATATCGGTCCAAAAGAGATGTCATCCCCGCGCACTCCCTCTACATAGAGCCATGGCGTGCCACGCTGGATGCACAGCTCATTTATACGCTCAACATGGTATGGAGACCATCTACATCTATGCGCATCCACAATCGCAAAATCCGCTCGTGTCAGTACGTCCTCCATGCAGCCTAAATCAGCATCGCTAGCTAAGCAAAAGGATACTACCTCTTTGAACGGTATCAATTGAGCTGCATGAACGATTGCCTCGGTCAAGCGCGAGGCTCCCAACACGCACAATGTTGTCTCAGCCGATCGCACCTCCCGCCTTGAGACGACTGAAAAATCCACTCCCTCATCCTCAAGTCCTCGCCGCAAATCTATTGCGATATACCGCTTCTCTTCTGGCAAATTGCCAATAAAAACATCCCAGCAAAACGCATCTTTATCCGCAGCGCAAACCAAAGACTCAAACACATTCACCTCTTCGTCTGTATCAAACTCCAAAGCAAAGGCTGTACTCTTTGTCCTTAGCTGGTAACGTCTTTCCCCATCCCTGAATATGTCAAACTGAGCTGCCATATAAAAAAAACAAATCTAAACTATCCCCACCCTGTCGCAACCTTCCGCCGCACGCCCTGCTCCTCCCAAAAGCCGCAGAACACCTCAAAAACAAGGGTTGAGCATTCTGCCGCTCAGGAATAAGCAGCAGAATGCTATGACAAAGGCTAGCTCCCCCCCGTGGCTGGAGCCTGCGTTGATGGGTCTACACCTTCATGACCTCCACTGTGACCCCAGCAGCAGCAACACGCTGCGCAGCAGCAACAGCAGCACCCCGCTGCGGCCGTCAACGATTTCTTCTTATCCTTACGCTCTATTCTAGTTACCTTCATAACTACATCGTTCTTTAAAGTGAAACCAACTAACATCGTGCGCAAAGATAAACACTTTTCAGTAATCTACAACTATAGAAAAGAGATCTTCGCATAAAAAATAGCAAAAAAAATAACTAGTTGATTGTCAAGTATTTATTTTAACGTAAATTCTGCTTAAAGTACAGTTTAATGCATCGCCCCGCCCCCATTCTCGAAATGTATATTGGGCTTGTTGGGGAGGAAGCTGTAGGCGATTAGGCCGCCGCATAGGTTGGCCACGAAGCCGGGGAAGCTCCTGTGCCGCGTGTGCTCAATTAGGCAGACGTGCTTCAGCATCCCGATGACGGTCTCCTCCACGGCGCATTGGCGCAGCAGCAGCTTGTCCTGGACCTCCATCACCAGGTTCTTCATGTTCCGTTTAATCCGGGGGACCAGCCGGATCCCCTTCGCCAGGAGCTGCTCGGAGAGGGCCTGCGAGATGTACCCCTTGTCGCCGACCAGCCGGCCAAAGAGCTTCTGGGTGCAGGCCTCGCGGGCCAACGGGACCGGTCGTCGGTGTTGACCGGGGTGAGCATGGCCTGGATAATCTCCCCCGCTACGTTGACGGCGAGGTGCAGCTTGAACCCGTACACCCAGCCCATGGTGCCCCGGCCGTGCGCCGCCAGGCCCTGCATGGTGCGGTGCTGCCGCACGCTTGGGGTGATAGGCCGCCAGCGGGGAGGAGTCCACGATGGAGATGCCGGTGCATCGGCCCTGAGCGCAGACGCGCAGGAAGAGCAGCTTGGGGAGCGCCTGCTGTGGTTGCTTCACGAAACGGCTGTAGGAGAGCACCCGCGGGAAGTCCGCGCGACCGTGCGTGCAGACCCACCCGAGGTAGAAGGCCTTCAGGGTCCGGCAGCCCGAGGTGTGGAATAGGACTAGGATGGTCATCACCTCGGCGTCCGACATCAGGCTGGCGCGGCGGCGCGCGCACCCGCGGCCCCGCTTGAGGCCATTCGCCTGCAGGGACGCGTCGAAAAGTTTGGAGAACTCGTCGAGCATGTAGTAGATTTCAACTATATACGCATTCAGAATGGGAGACCATTTGTTATTTTGTTGACTATCAGCAACAAAGGCACAAACGACTCCCTGCTTTACCAATCGTAGTGCATTGATTATCAATGGGCTACGCTTGCTCTTTTGCATGCATTCCGCTTTGCTTTAAACCGAATTCGCACTAATCCATTCCAGTACAAGAAAAAACGCAGCGCAGCGAGTGGTGTTCGCGGCAAATAGAGTGCATAAAACACAAAATTCTGCTCAAACGCGTGCTACAGTTCTTCCTTTTCAACTGTTCTAGAACCTTAGTAAATGATTTTCTCTCTATACTTTCCACGTGAAGTCTGCTACGCAATCGCGAGGAGTCAATTGGCGTAGCTCCTACAGTCTTAGTTTTTAACCGGGCTAAACCATCAAATTAAGTTACCGCGTACTGTCAACAGAACAATACAAAATCGGTCAAAGCCTTCCTTTCATACACTCTAAAGTAATCCACATCGCAAAAGTAGCAACACAAGCTTTCCCTTCTCACTGCACCCTCACTACACATCCCCCGCGTACCAGTTAATCCACCCCCGCCCGCACCGCTGTAGATAATCATTGGCAATTCTAAAGTGCCCGCACCCAAAGAAGCCCCGATACGCCGAGAGCGGCGAGGGGTGCGCTGCCATGAGTACGCAATGGCGTGAGGCATCAATAAACCCCAACGCATGCTGCGCTACCTTCCCCCACAGCATGAAAACGCAATGGTTCGCCTGCCCATTCACCGCGGTTAGCACAGCGTCTGTCAAACGCTCCCACCCCAACGCGCTGTGGCTTCCCACGGAGCCTACCCGCACCGTCAAAGCTGAATTAAGCAACAAAACGCCTTGAGCCGCCCAATCCCGCAAGTCGCCATTTTTACGAGGAAGCATTCCGAACTCTGCTCCCAGCTCCGTAAAGATATTGCGCAACGACCCCGGCAGCCTTTGGCCCGCGGGCACGCTAAAGCTCAGCCCACACGCATCGCCTCGCCCCGGGTAGGGGTCCTGCCCAAGGATTACCACCCTTGTGTCGGCTGGTGAAAACCATTTGAACGCCTCTAGCACCTTCCCCCTCGGCGGTGCCACCTCCTGCTGCTTGCGCTCCTCCTCCACCACGCCGTTCAGCTGCAACAGCGTACCCATTACCCCCTTTGCTTCAAACGCCTCGCGCCATCCCGGCACCATCATCCCCATCTCGTCTTGCAGCGTCACTCCTTGCGTTTCCATCGATCCTGTACGTATTGATACTCCCACTTCCCCACACGAAGCAACCGTTCGTTCCCTTCCCGTTTCGCCAGCTCAAAATCGTCGCTCAGCAGATGCACAGACCCCCGCGTTAGGTAGGCTATCGTGACATAGTCAGCATTCGGGGCGGGTGCTGCCTGCTCATCGCATAGTAGAACGTGCACCGGTTTAAGAATGCCATCGGCAAGCACCAAATCCCTAACGTCTGACGTATTGTCCGCTATCAGCACCAGCCTCTTAGCGTGCGGAAACTGCTGCTGCGCGTAGAGCAAAGCCTCTACGTCGTTCTCCTCAGCATCGCCGCTACACCCATACGATATACTCTTCACCATCGTGTCTACCATATCTCTCAACGTTGACGAAGAATGCCGCACGCCCCCCGTGGAGCCAAGCATCTTGGTGCTATCCGCACGCCCGTCCCCATCGTTGAAGAAGACGCACCCTATCAACCGCTCTCTATTCCGCGCCAGCGTAGTCCATAGGAGATACTCCTCCACGTAGGGGTCCATGCTGCACGTCACGTCCAGCACGAGCACCATTGAGTCCCACCCATTTCTTGTAAGGGTTGACACCACCGGTAGCCGCTCCCACACCTTCTGAGGGTTCTCCATCTCCTCCTCAATGAGCGCCTGCCGCAGGAAGTAAACCCCATTCATCACCTGCTTCGTCACCTTTGGGCTGGGCTTCACGCTACGCGCCGGCGTGGCGTACTGCACTCGCTGTTTCTTACGCACCGCCTGCCGCACCACCCGCTTTGCCTGCGCCACGCTATCGCTACGCGTCCGCATCGGGGGGGCCTGCTTTTGCAGCGAACTCTCATAAACAGAATACCGCGGGGCGGCAGTGGGCTTTAAACTCGGATTGCGTGCGGCTTTAGGTTGATTACCCTTCGGCTCTTCCAACCGTATCTCCGTGGTTTGCAGCGATGGGGACGCCGCAAACGTATGGCTCTCAAAGTTGGAATACCCATCCACTGAAAATTGGTACGCCGCACCGAGTGGCACCTCAACTCTAGCCACCCCGCTCGCATTCGTTTTTCCCTTAAACACCTTCCCCGCACCATCCACACACCGCAGCTCCGCGCCAGCCTTCGGCTTGCCATCCGCCGTGACGTAGGTAAAAAGCACCAGCCCCCGCCCGGCTCTCGCCGTCTTCCCCCTCATTTTAGACGGCGGAAGCTTTAGCTCCACCCGGTAGCCACTCGGTGCTCGCTTGGGTATACTTATAGTCGTAAAGGATTCGTAGCCGTCAGCCGACACCCCGTAGCTCCTGCCCGCGAGCAGCGAGGCGAACGCCAAACCATACCCATTGCTCTCAGCCCGCTGCGCATCAGCTCCGCCTTTCTCCTTAAACGCAAGCGACACCTTCGTAGGCTTGCCCTCCGCATCCTTTACCTCTATCCGAACAGAAATACGCACCTCCTCCGCCATGACCGCACCCGCATTGGCACTCCGCCCTACGAGCATAAAGCCCAACACCACTACTAGCTTCGCCAGTTGCACAGCCGTCCGCCAATCGTCCCTTACGCGCCCCTGCTTCATAGGTCCATTACTTAATCTCATCGTCTCCACGACTCCGCATGCCCTGCCCTCCTTCCCCTTTATACACAAAGCGAGCCATTCGCATCGTAAACTTTCCCATTCGTTCACTCTGCTAGCACCGACTTGCTGTAAATAGCATCTACTTCAACCTCTTCACATGCCATTGCACAGCCCTACCTACTCCCAAAAATTGAGGCACGATTGCCGCAACATTGCGCCAACCGTGCCTCAATCTCTTTTCTAATTCCTACTGTAGATAGAACACCACGGGGATGTTGTACCCCACACGCGCAGGCTTGCCGCGCTGCTTCCCAGGCTCCCAGCGTGGGCTACTCTGCACCACTCGCACCGCCTCACGGTCAAGCAGGGGGTCAACCCCGCTAATTACCTTCACGTTGCTTACTCTACCATCCTTCTCCACCACGAACGACACACGCACGCGCCCCTGAATGCCCATCTCTGCCGCCGCCTCGGGATACTTGGTGTTCTTCTGCACAAACTCGCGGAACTTGTTCAAATCGCCCCCTTGAAACGAAGGCATCTCCTCGGCGAAGTAGATTACCTGCTCCTCTTCCACTTCCTCCTCTTCGCCCGCCGAACTCTCCACGTAATCGTAGACATCCACTGCCGCCGACTCGTCAAACTCGGTGTCAAATGGATTGAAGTCAGAATCGATCTTCACTTCACGATCCACCAACCGAATCTTCGACACAATCTTCGGGGCTTCAGGCGGCGCAACAGGCTCCTGCTTACGCTCCTCCTGCTGGGTGATCGGAATCTCCTCCTGCTCCACCACAGGGCCCATATCCTGGGTTATCTCGCTATCCAGCTTATACTGCGTCTTCCAATTAAACGCAAATAGGCAAATTCCCAGCGCTACAATCAAGCCCACCAAAAAGAATAGTGAGCTATAGCGCTGAATATCAGCTTTTGGCGACTTCTTTACATCCATACTGCCTCTCCGTTTTCGTACCTCTACTGCCGGTAGTATCGGCTCGTTTCACGCCCCAAAGGTACTACTTTCTAGCCGAAAAACAACACCCCCCGCCCAACATAGCCTTTTTTACCCCGAAAAAGCTACTCGCAACTCGCCTTCCCCTCCGCTTCCATATACTCCGCCGCGGCTTGCAGCTGCACGTAGAACTCTGCGCCAAAATACGTTTCTATCGGCCTTCGTAGGAACTCATACACCCTTATCCCTTCAGCCCGTCCCTTTGCCCTCGCCGGTGCGCACACGTCCCACTCGTCATAACTTAACCGGGTCATCGCCCCTAGCTTTTGCACCCGAATAGGGTACAGGGCGCACGACACCGGTTTCCCCTGCCCAATGCGTCCTGCACGCCACGCCCGCTCCACGGCGCAATAGGTTATTCCAGCCTCACAGTAGGAGAATGCACATTCCCTCCCCGCCACTAGCTGCGTCACCCAGTCCCCATCGGCATCCCGGTAGGCCACACCCGCCGCTAGAGCCTTCAAGTTACACTCGTCCAACTCCTCAACCAGCATGGGCAGCGCATCCTCCAGCCCCTCCGCCTCTCTCCCCTCTAGAGGCGCACCCGAATCCCCCTCCACGCAGCACGCCCCGCGGCATGCCGACAAATCGCACGCAAAATACTCTGTTACAATCCGTGCATCTACGATCTTATCCCCGATCTGCAGTAGCGCGCGGCAGCGGCTCATCGTAGCAACCCCTTCCCTGTCATCGCCGCCGGCTGCTGCAAGCCCATAAGCTGTAGCAACGTGGGGGCAACGTCGGCTAGCACGCCGTTTCCTATCTCCTTGAACTGCTCCGTCACCGCTATAATCGGCACTGGGTTCAACGAATGGGCCGTGTTGGGCGTGCCGTCGGGGTTCTCCGCGTAATCTGCATTGCCGTGGTCAGCTATAATTACCATATCGTACCCTAGGGCCTGCGCTTTAGTCACGATGCGCCCCAAGCAGGAATCAACCGTTTTCACCGCCTTCTCTATCGCCTCGTACACTCCCGTATGCCCCACCATATCCCCATTCGCAAAATTCAAACAGACAAAGTCAGGGCGCTTTTCCTCTAGGTCTTTCAGCAAGGCATCTGTCACCAAATCGGCGCTCATCTCGGGCTGTAAATCGTAGGTTGCCACTTTCGGGGATGGTATCAATATGCGGTGCTCCCCCTCAAACTCCGCCTCGCGCCCCCCCGAAAAGAAGAAGGTGACGTGCGCGTACTTCTCCGTCTCGGCAATGCGAAGCTGCGTCGCCCCTTGCTTGGAGAGGTACTCTCCCAACGTATCGTGTAGATTTTCTTTATCGTAGGCCACATCGACATTTTTGAACGATGCCTCGTAGCGAGTCATCGTCACGTAGTGCAGGGGGATCGTCTGCATCCCATATTCCGGCATATCCTGCTGCGTAAGGGCTATCGTCAACTCCCGTAGCCTATCGGTTCTAAAGTTGAAGCATATCACCACATCGCCGGGCGCAATCCTCCCTTCCGCTTTTCCATCAGCCCCACGCAGCGCCAGTGGCTTTATAAACTCATCGGTAACCCCATTGCTATACGACCGATTCACCCCTTCAAGCAGCGAATCAACCAGCTCTCCCTGCCCATGCACCAATAGGTCGTAAGCCTCCTTAACGCGCTCCCAACGCTTGTCGCGATCCATCGCGTAGTATCGCCCCACAACGCTTACGAGCCGCGCTGCACCGCCCTTGATGTGCTCCTCAAGCGACTTTAGGAATCCCAACCCGCTTTTCGGGTCCGTATCGCGCCCATCGGTGAAGGCATGCACGTACGCCTGCCTTACCCCCGCCTTCGTGGCCATATCGCACAGCGCGTAGAGATGCTTATCGAGCGAATGCACCCCGCCATCGGAGACGAGCCCCAGGAAGTGCACCGCCTTGCCTTGCTCTTTTGCATACGCAAACGCCTTCTCAAACGCCTCATTCTTCCCTATCGCACCGCTCTCTATGTCCCGATTAATCCTCACTAGGTCCTGAAAAACCACTCGTCCTGCACCAATATTCAAATGCCCGACCTCTGAGTTCCCCATCTGCCCTTGGGGGAGCCCCACATCATTCCCGCAGGCCAACAGCTGCCCATGGGGATAATGCGCACGCAGCGCATCAAGCGTAGGTGTGGGGGTCTGCGCGATCACATCGGAATGCGACCCATTACCTATTCCCCAGCCGTCTAATATTATGAGTATCGTCTTTCTTTTTACTGCTGCCATTTTCTCTTCTCTCCTTCATGTTCTTAACATTGCACACCATATACCCACCAATTAACGTTTTTTTTAACGTCTGGTTGACATTTACGTTCAATTTTCCATTAAGCTCACTAAAATCACAAAAAAGTGATTTATCTAATAATCCGTACCTTCGTAACCGATAGCGATGGCATCCCCCCTACCATTCGCATGGGCAAACAATAGTAAAAACACTCAAAATTTTAACGTGATGAGCAGTAAGAAGAAAGGCTTTGCGACACGCCAAATCCACGCAGGCCACATGAAGAACCAGTTCGGGGCTCTAGCCACCCCAATTTACCAAACGTCAACCTTCGTGTTTGACTCGGCGGAACAGGGCGGCCGCCGCTTCAGCCTTGAAGAGGATGGCTACATCTACACCCGGCTGGGCAATCCCAACTGCACCGAGGTAGAGGCAAAGGTTGCGGAGCTTGAAGGGGCCGAGGCCGCGGTATCAACCGCTTCAGGCATCGGCGCGGTCACTGCCGCCATGTGGGTATCCGTCAATGCGGGCGACCACATCGTGGCCGCCAAAACCCTTTACGGCTGCACCTTTGCGTACCTCGCGCACGGTCTCTCCCGCTTCGGCGTAGAAACCACCTTCGTTGACACACGCGACCCCAACAACGTGGCCGCGGCCCTACGCCCAAACACGAAAGTGGTTTACCTTGAAACCCCTGCCAATCCCAACATGTATGTGGCCGACATCAAGGCCATTGCGGACATTGCGCATAGGCACAATCCCGACATCCTCGTCTATGTGGACAACACCTACTGCACCCCCTACATCCAACGCCCGCTCTCGCTGGGCGCTGATGTAATCATCCACTCCGCCACGAAGTACCTTAACGGCCACGGCGATGTCATCGCGGGCTTTGTGGCCGGCAAGGCCGATTTCATGCAGCAGGTACGCCTCGTGGGCGTGAAGGATATGACAGGCGCATGCCTTGACCCCTTCCAGGCCTTTCTAATCAACCGCGGGCTGAAAACCCTGAACATCCGCATGGAGCGCCACTGCGCCAGCGCGCAGAAAGTAGCCGAATTCCTTGAAGCCCACCCCAAGGTCGCCTCCATTCAGTTCCCTGGGCTCAAGAGCTTCCCGCAGTACGACCTCGCGAAGAGGCAGATGGCATTGCCCGGGGCGATGATTGCCTTTGAGGTGAAGGGGGGCATTCAGGCGGGCATAAAGCTCATTGACTCGGTGCAACTCGCCTCCGTGGCGGTAAGCCTCGGCGATGCCGAAACGCTCATTCAGCACCCCGCCAGCATGACGCACTCCCCCTACTCTCCTGAGGAGCGCCTCGCGAGCGACATCACCGATGGCCTCATCAGACTCTCAGTAGGGCTTGAGGATGCAGACGACATCATCGCTGACCTTGACCAGGCCCTAGCAAAAATCTAATGCGGTCTTACACGTAGGAATTAAGAAGAGCGGGGCGTAACTGCCCCGCTCTTCTTATCTCAATTAAAATTCTCCCTTCGCGCTCTACTGCTTCACCACGCTGCGCACCACGCTACGTCCCTCCCTATCAATCAGTCGGAGGAAGTACACACCAGGTGCCAATGAAGAAATGTCAATCGTAAACTGCGCGCCGTTGTTTTCCCCTTCAAGTACTATTCTACCACTGGGGTCAAACACTTCAAAGGCACTCACTCGCTCCTTGCTGTTCACCACTACTCTTCCAGTCGTAGGATTAGGAGAAAGTCGTACATCTCGGAGCAAGTCGCTCTCAACTGGAGATGTCTCGTCAAACACCGTTAGCTTGCAGATTCCCTGCCGCTCGCCATCCTTTGATGTGGCAATAATCCACGTCTTTCCCTCCGCAATGGCTGTCACCTTGCCACTCGTATCAACCTGCGCAACGGTTGGCACGCTACTCGTCCATTGCACCGCCTGAACCGTTGCATCAGCAGGGGTAAAGAGCGGTTCTAAAATGGCCGTGTCGCCCACCTCAAGACGCAACGTAGGCTCGTTAAGCGATACGCTCTCTACGGGGACAAACCCTTTTACTGTAACTTTGCAGCTGGCTCTATGCCCTCCATCTACCGACACTGCAGAAATGTTTGCCACGCCAACCTTCTTGGCGGTCACCCTTCCTATCGCATTCACAGTGGCAACCTTTTCGTTATCGCTCTCCCAGGTCACACGTTTGTCATGCGCCTGCTTCGGGAAAACAGTCTCCGTTAGTCTTACGCTTGCCGTTTCACCGATAGAGAGTTCTGTTGCATCGAGCTTCACACTGTCCACTGGAATCTTGTCAATGAAACTCACCGATATGTGGACCCGGATGCTGTCCCCTATATCCTTCTTCTTCAATTTATACGACTGCTTCCAGGCCGATTTTTTTCTAGCTTTCCATTCCAACATACCCCCAATCATTAACCTGTCAATCACCTTGCCAGGCGGCACATTCACTTCAAGCGTAATTTTATAGGAATCCGCGCTGCGACCAAACGTAGTACCCGATTTCTTCTCTTTCTCCAGCCAATCCCATATCCTTACCAATTGTTCATCAAAGTAGATCTGCGCGCCCACATCAGCTTGAAAATAAACCTTTTTCTGCCCCCAATCGGTTTCCTTACCCGTAATGACATACTCTGCGCAACGCCTATTAGAGGCAAGTTTAAGCCTCTTTTGATGAACCGTAGGCACAATTGTATATGTTGCAATTAGCTCACAGAATCCTCCTCTAGCTGCTCGTATCCACAGCTTGGTCCCAGATGCCACTAACTCACCACATACTAGCCGTACACCATTTTCCCTCTCCACGTAAAAGTCCCTATTCATATCATTCCACACCACGCATACAAGAATCGCCTTTACCACCACTTTACAAACAGCCTGCTTTCCCCCAGCATTTGTGGTCACGGTTATCGTTGCCTCAGCCCGTGCAGAATCCCTGCCCGTGGCAGGATTAACCCCCGTTGAAACGGCCGTAACCCTTCCCTGCTGGTCAACCGTGGCGATTGACTCATCGCTGCTTTCCCATCGCACCGTCTTATCTGCTGCATCCTTGGGCGTAACGATTGCTACCAGCTCCGCCGTTGCGCCTACCATCAAATCGATCTGTGACTTGCTAAGGGAAACCCCCTCCCCTGGGGTAGCCGTGCCGCCCACCTTCACCACGCACGCCGCAGTTTTGCCGCCATCATCGGTTTTGACCGTGATGGTAGCCTCCCCCTCCGCTTTGGCAACCACGTTGCCTTGCCCATCCACGGCTGCCACATCCGCATTACTACTCGTCCACTCCACGAGCGTGTCGGTCGCATTGAACGGCTCTATCGTCTCTTTCAATTTCCGCGTTTCGCCAACCTCAAGCGCCATCACGTCCCAACTGAGCATTACGCTATCTACGGGGACATAATACTGGTACGTCACCTCTATGGCTATACGCCTGTATGGCTTCTCTGGTGTCTTGTAGCCATGATTATGGGGCGCATCATACGGGTGCTTGAAATCAAGCCAACCGACACTATTCTGGAACTTCACCTCGCCTCCTATTTTCAGCTGTTTGATCACCTTCCCCTTTGGTGCCACAATTCTCACCCCAAAGAAGACGTTTGCGGGAAGTACTAATGGTGCCCGCAGCTGCAGGTTGTTCTCATACGATATGTTTATCTCCGGTTCGTTAGTCGTATACAAATGGCCCAGTTCCGCCTCCACCGCTACCCTTCCATCTTGCTCCTGCCCAGTTACTACGTACTCTGCGGAGAGTAAGTCACTACTCAATCGTATTTGTGTATTGTTCACACGAACCTCTGCCAAACCGCCCTCCTCCGCACGTACTATTAGCTTCTCCCCTACGCTAACCTCATCGTTCTTACCCATCTCCACTTTTATCTCGTTGCCCTGGGCATCCTTGCGGTACACAGCGTACGCACCATCGGGGGCATCGTACTCCACCTTTATGGGTTTCTGCTGCCCATCCTCAAAGCTCACGGCTATCTGCACCTGCTGCGCCGGCCTCCCCGGTGCGCTGTACCCTGTCCCCGCCCCCGGCAACCGCTCAAAAAACGATTTCCCCGCAGCGCCCAGCTCCACCTTGTCGCCTACCTTTAGCTCCCGGATTATCTTCCCCTGCGGCGCAGTAACCCTCAAGCCGAAGCTACTCCCTATCCCCACTACGGCAGGCGATTCTCGTTCTTGGCACAGCGAATCTAGTAGACGTATACTCCGGTTCTCAAACGTGTATAGATTTTCTACCTCCGCCTCTATCAACACCTTCCCATTCGCCTCTGTTCCTGTAACTTCATACTCAGCGCTATGCAGGTCGGCACTAAGCGCGATAGGCTCATTATTAACTGTTACCCTTCGAAAACCGCCCACTATTACACGCACGCTGAGCCTATCACCCTGCCTCACCGTACTTCCCGACGCCACCTCGCTCTCGCTGCCGCCTCCAACTCTATAAACGGCATAATCGCCATAGGCCGCCTTGTACTCTAGACGGATCTCCCCTCCCCGTACAGATTGCGATACACCAAGTTCAGGTCCATCGCCTCTCTTCTCGGCAGGCAACGCCTCCGCCACAGATAGCAGCAATGCTAATAGCACCAAACCGTGTAATGTCCGTTTCATAGCTGTACCCTTTTTATAACTACCAAGGAAGGTGAAAAGACATCAATCGGGTTCCAGCGTGCGGGTAGCAACGCTGACGGGTTTTTCTTCCATGTGCAAACACCACTCCCAGAAGCCTTTACCTTTTCACCCTTTCTATGAGGTCTCCCTTCGCTACAAATAATACCCAACAACGCGAACAGAATGTTACGTTCTGCGACATTCTGCGTTTAAAAACCAACGCTGCAAGGGTCCTACCCTATATACTCAGCAGGGGTGGGGTTCCTTCTCCCCACCCCTGCCGCTATACATTCTTAACAACCTTACGCTACCGCTTCACCACGCTGCGTACCACGCTACGCCCCTCACTATCTACCAAACGGCAATAGTACACCCCTGATGCTAGCGAAGAGATGTCAATCGTAAACCGAAGTGTGCTATTGGTTCCCGCCAAAACACACCTTCCGTTAGCATCAAACAACTCGTAGGCACACACCCGCTCCTTGCTGCTCACCTCTATCCTATCAGTGGCGGGGTTCGGCGTTACGCTCGCATCGCGCAACAACTCGCTCTCCACGGCCAACACCTTTTCTACTATCACCTTGCAGCTCGCTGTCTTACCGCCTTCCTCAGTTGTCACCGTGATGGTCGTCTGCCCCTCCGCTTTGGCCGTCACCTTGCCATTTTCATCAACAGTGGCAATCGCCTTGTCCCCGCTCGCCCAGCTTACATTCCTATTGGTGGCATTCGCCGGTTTGACCGCAGACTTGAGCACTTGAACCTCTCCAACCTTCAACTTCACCTCCCCCTTGTCAAGGGAAACCCCCGTAACAGCAATGCGATCGACAACCGTCACCTTGCAGCTCGCCGTCTTTCCGCCGTCCGCCGTCACCGTCACGGTCGTCTCGCCTACCTTCTTGGCCGTCACCATGCCGTCCGCATTCACGCTGGCTACCGTCTCATCACCAACCGACCATTCAACACTCTTATTGGTAGCATTCGCCGGGGACACCGTCGGCATCAGCTTTGCCTCTTGCCCCACGTTTAGGGTCAGCGCGGTCTGATCAAGCGACACGCCCTCAACCGGAATCCCAGCGGCTACCTTCACCCTACAAGCGGCTATCTTTTCCCCATCTTGCGTATGCACCAAGACAAACGTTTCGCCCTTCGCTTTTGCCCTCACCCTGCCAGAGCCATCGACGGTAGCTATCTTTGAGTCAATACTCACCCACGTAACATTCCTATAGGTAGCTTTCTCTGGGGAGATCTGCGCCACTAACGTCCCTTCTTCACCCTCAGCCAAAGTCAGCACGCTCTTATCAAGTGCTATGCTTTCGACTGGCGTGCCTTTAGTTACTTGCACCTCACAGACCGCCTTCACGCCGCCATTCTCTGTCGTCACCATCACAGTCGCCGTGCCGACCGCCACAGCCGTCACCTTGCCGTGATCATCCACGGTGGCCACGCCCAGATTATCAGACTCCCAGTGCACCCTCTTATTGGAAGCATTCTCCGGCGTAATCTGGGGCACTAGCACCGCCTCCTCTCCCTCCGCCAGAGTCAGCTTAGTCTCGCTAAACGCTACGCCCTCTACCCCAACTCCATCATCTACCGTCACACTACAGCTAGCCACATGGTCGCCATCCGCTGTCATCACCATGACGTTCGCCTTTCCCACCGCCTTGGCCGTCACCTTGCCGTGATCATCCACTTCGGCCACGTCCGACTTGTCAGACTGCCAGATAACATCCTTATTTGTCGCATCCGTTGGGGTTATCTTTGGCACAAGCACCGTTTCCTCCCCCACAGCCAAAGTAAGCTCATCATGGTCAAAATGAACCGCTTCTACATTCACACGGGGTCCATAGCTCACGCTCACATAGAGCCGTTGCACCAGGAATGCTTTACTCGTCGGAGCCTGATACGTAGCCTTATATTCCCCCCTTCCTACAGCTTCCTTCACCACCTTGCCCATCACTTTCAGTTCCCTAATAACCTGATCCGGTGGCAAATTTTTCACCGTTACATCAAATTGCATCCCTCTGCCTATCACGAGGGTCGTACCCTTTTCGCCGCCCCATCCAAGAGTCTCCAATTCCAACACCTCAGGCTGCTCAGCGATACAAAGATGCCCCTGTCTCACAAACAGCCCAATTGTTCCTTCACTCCCGGTAACGGTGTACTCCGCGGTGACATGTTCTCCCTCCTTCAATACATCTTCGCCATTCACTTTCACGTTGTAAAATCCGCCAGTTGCCCGAACAACCAACTTGTCTCCAACCTGCGCCACGTCATTTTTTTGGGGCAGCAGGGTCGTATCCGTCCCTACGACCCTGTAAACGTCATACAAATAAGCCCCCTCATATGTGATAGGGACACCCTCTTGCACCGTCACCTTGCAGCTCGCCGTCTTGTCGCCGTCCTTCGTCTTCACCGTCACGGTCGCCACGCCGGCCGCCTTGGCCGTCACCTTCCCGTTCTCCACGCTGGCTACCGCCTCATCACTGGTCTTCCAGGTAACCGCCTGATTGGTGGCATTCTCCGGGGTCACCGTCGCCTCCAGCGTCACCTCAGCCCCAACCGCCAGGGTCAGCTCGGTCTTGCTGAGCGACACGCCTGTGACCTGCACCGACTGCGCCCTTGAAGTCTGCACCCCCGCTGCCATAAGAAGAAACAGGCTACACCATAGCAACTTCTTCATAGTGTTACTCCTTTTCTATTAAATCCATTCAGTTCTCTTTCCTCCATTCACTGCACCGTCCCGAATGAAAAGCGATTGGAGTATATGCAGGTATACCACCAGAGGGGCGAACCATCGAACGATTTCCCCCAAACCACGAACCGAACACCGCATTGCAATGCCACTCGCCTCCATAACCCTCGCCTTTCTCCTCGAGACCCTGGTTATCCCTCGGTAAGGCAGGTCTTCTGGCTTACCCCCTATGCGGCGCACCTTCCCAAGGCTCCGTGGCCTCAGTGGCTTTCAGCGCTGCAACTCAATGAGGTTCACAGCAACGGGCTTGCGCAGGACTCCCACCTGCTTCCCTCTTCGATGCTCCTCCTTTACGAATTCGCATAACCCTACCGACCGCAAAGTTAACTTTTTTCTCCAGATATTCTCTTCCTTTGGAAAAATTTTTGCCCCGCACGCTACGCGCTACATTCCGTTTTCATGGCTACGCACCCTGCCTCCGCCACATACTCCTGAATGCACAGACCTACGTACCGTCCTAAATTAACCGGCACAGCATTTCCCAACATCTGCTCCTGCGCCGTTCTGCTCCCCTCAAAGCGAAAGTCTGCGGGGAACGTTTGGATTAAACAACGTTCCTGCGTAGTCAAGGGGCGCACGCCCGTCAAGTCCCTCGCCGGGTCGTTAGGATGAATTTTATAGCCCGAAGGGATGGGGCGATTGACCCCGCGTATCGTGGGGCTAGGCTCATGTATGCTAAATATCCCACGGCGAGCGTAGCTCCTGGGGTGGCGATAGTAGTACTCAATGTCAAGCGAATCGCCCAGAGCATCGGCCACCGTCATCTCCCTATCAGCCTGGTTTCGCACAAGAAAATCATCCAGAAAGCCATCTTGCTCCCCTAAGCGACCAACCATGAAGAACCGTTTACGCTTTTGCGGCACGCCGCACCGGCACGCATCTAGAACCATTTGGCTCATCCCGTAGCCGCTAGCCTTTAATATGCCCTTCGCCTCAATCAGCTTCTGCGTTTTGGTAATGCGGGCAACATTCTCCATCACGAACCATTCTGGCCGAACCCCAGCAACAATGCGGGCAAAATCAACCGTCAAATCCCCGCGCCCATTATTCTCATCCCGCTTACCCGCGGAGGAGAAATCTTGACACGGCGGCCCGCCAATAATCATCTGCGGCTTAAACCGCTCCACCGCGGCTACAGCCCGCACCGTATCGCTAAGGTCAAGCTGTATAGCCGGATGGGTAAAGTTATTGCGGTATACCGTTAGCGCGGCGAGCCAATTGTCAAACGCAGCCTCCACGGTAAACCCCGCCCGCGCAAAGCCAAGGCTCAACCCTCCGCACCCGCAGAATAGATCTACGCAACGCATAATCAAAACAAGTCTGGACTGTTTACCTTTCCTTCCATCTCTAGAACGCCATCACTCCTCTACTAAAGCACGCGGCGCACCGTTCCCGATGCGCCGCGCCTAACAACAGCACTCACAAACTAATCCGCCAGGCTATGAATCACCAACCCGCTACGCAGCTTCGGCTCAAACCACGTCGTCTTCGGCGGCATGATGTTGCCCGTGTCAGCTATCTTCATAATCTGCTGCATCGACACCGGGTAGAGCGCAAATGCCACCTTCATCTCCCCGCTATCAACCCTGCGCGAAAGCTCCTCTAGGCCACGAATACCGCCCACGAAATCGATACGTTTATCCGTGCGCAGATCCTTGATGCCCAGCACCTCATCGAGCGCATGCTTCGAAAGGATTGACACATCTAGCACCCCTATCGGGTCGTTCGGGTCAAACGTTCCCGGCTTCGCCGTCAACGAGTACCACTCGCCACCTAGGTACATTCCATAGTTGTGGAATCCCTTCGGGTGGTAGGGTTCCTTGCCCATTTTCTTCACCTCAAACGACTTCTCCATCGCCTTGATGAACTCAGCCTCCGAAAGCCCATTGAGGTCCTTCACCACGCGGTTATAGTCAATCACAAGAAGCTGATTCGCTGGGAACAGCACCGTCAGGAAGTAGTTGTACTCCTCCTTGCCCGTGTGGTGCGGATTCTGCTTCTTCTTCTCCGCGCCCACCAGCGCCGCGGCCGCCGTACGGTGATGCCCATCGGCCACGTACAGTGCGGGGATGCCCGCAAAGATCTCGGTGATGCGCGCATTCACCTTATCATCGTCAATGATCCAGAAATGGTGGCCAAAACCATCCTCCGCCGTGAAATCGTACTCTGGGGGATTTGCTACCACCTTCTTCACGATCTCATCTATCTCCGCGTTGTCGGGGTAGGCAAAGAACACCGGCTCAATGTTGGCATTTTGGTTACGGACATGAATCATACGATCCTGCTCCTTGTCAGTACGCGTGAGCTCATGCTTCTTGATCTTGCCGCTCAGGTAGTCCTCAAAGTGGGCGCACACCGCCAGCCCATACTGCGTACGCCCATTCATCGTCTGCGCGTAAACGTAGTAATGCTCCTTGGCATCCTGCTTGAGCCAGCCCCGCTGCTGCCACAGCTTGAAATTCTCTACCGCCTTGTCGTACGCCGCCTGCGAGTGCTCGTCGACCATGGGGGTAAAGTCTATCTCGGGCCGCGTGATATGGAGCAACGACTTCTCGCCCGCCTCAGCCCGCGCCTCCTCGGAATTCAACACATCGTACGGCCGCGCCGCTACCTCTTTGACCAACTCTTTCGGTGGCCGTATGCCCTTAAAGGGCTTTATCATTACCATACTCTCTCTCTTTCCTCCTTTTAAGCGTAAATCCGCTGATTAGTAGTTACTAACCACTGACCACTTACTTATTCACCTGGAACGTTCTATCGCCGTTCTTGATGAACTTCACAATCTGGTCCGCCGCCGCGAGACCCGCGTTGATATTCGCCTCTGAGGTCTGCGCGCCCATCTTCTTCGGGGTGAAGAACACGCGATCGCCAAACTTATTGAACTCATCAACCTTATCGGGCTGTATATCCGACGCGTAGCGCAAATCCTCACGCTCCGCCATCAGCTTTAGCAACCCATCCTCATCGATAATCTCCTTACGCGCCGTGTTGATGAGCACCGCGCCCTTCGGCATCTTCGAGAGCAAATTGTAGTTCAACGACTTCTTCGTGGAGTCATTCGCCGGCACGTGAGTCGATACGTACTGGCACTTCGAGTAGAGTTCCTCCACAGAGCTCACCAGCTTCACCCCATCCTCAGCCATCGCGGTACGGTTGGCCTCTGAACGCGTCGATCCGTACACGTCCATCCCGAACGCCTTGCCTAGCCGCGCTAGCAACCGACCGATGTGACCGTACGCCTGAATACCCAACGTCTTACCCTTGAGCTCGCTGCCCGACTTGCCGTTGAACTTGTTGCGCGCCATGTAGATCATCATCCCCAACGCCAGCTCCGCCACGGCGTTTGAGTTCTGGCCCGGCGTGTTCATCGCCACAATGCCCCGCTTCGTGCAGGCTTCCGTATCGATGTTGTCGTACCCCGCGCCCGCGCGCACCACAATCTTGAGCTTCTTCGCAGCATCGATTACCTCCGCCGTCACCTTGTCGCTACGCACGATCAGCGCATCGGCATCCGCCACCGCCTTCAGCAAATCGGCCTTATCCGTGTAGTTCTCCAGCAACGCCAGCTCAAAGCCAGCCTTCTCCACTATTGAGCGTATCCCATCCACCGCAACCTTTGCGAACGGCTTCTCCGTTGCCACCAATACCTTTGTCATCTCTTCCTTATCCTATTAAAGTTCTCAAAAAAACACTTCCCCTACGATCCTTCCCCTAAAAAAGAACGTAGGCGCGACAGGAACGTCCGAGCCGCCCAGCCTTGCCTACGTCCATAACGTTTCTCTCGCCTCGCACCATGTCAGTCGCAACGCCACGCTGCAAGACGAGAGGGTCTCCAATCCCTAGGCGTTCTCCTTCTCAAAGCTCTTCATGCACGCCACCAACGCCTCCACATCCTCCTGCGAGCAGGCATTGTAGATTGACGCACGGAAACCGCCCACCGAGCGGTGACCCTTGATGCCCACCATGCCCTGCTTCGTGGCGTAGTCAAGGAACGCATCCTGCTTGTCCTCATAGCCCTTCGCCATCACAAAGCACACGTTCATGATCGAGCGGTCGGCCTTCTCCGCCGTACCCACGAACATCTTGTTGCGATCGATCTCCGCGTAGAGGGTCTCAGCCTTCTTCTGGTTACGCTTTAGCATCGCCGCCACGCCGCCATTGTTCTTCACCCACTTCAGCGTCTCGTGCATCAAGAAGATAGCCGACACAGGAGGCGTATTGTACATCGAGCGGTTCTTCACCTCTTCGCCCCAGTGCGTGGCGTAGTTCACCATTGAGGGCAGCGTACGCCCCGAACGGCCGAACATATCCTTACGGACGATGGCAAACGTCACGCCGGCAGGCCCCACGTTCTTCTGCGCACCGCCGTAAATCATAGCATACTTCTTCACGTCAACCGGACGGCTCATGATATCCGACGACATGTCCGCAATGAGCGGCACAGGACTCGTGATGTCCTCATGGATCTCCGTTCCGTAAATCGTGTTGTTCGTGGTGATATGGAAGTAATCCGCATCCTTGGGCACCGTGTACCCCTTCGGGATGTACGTGTAGTTCTTATCCTCCGATGAGGCCACTACCACCGTCTCGCCGTAGAGCTTCGCCTCCTTGATGGCCTTCTTCGCCCAAACGCCCGTTTGCAGATAGGCAGCCTTGCTCTTCAAGAAGTTTGCCGGCACCTCAAAGAAGTGCGTCGACGCGCCGCCGCCCAAGAACAGCACCGCGTAGTCCTCTGGGATGTTAAGCAGCTCGCGCCACAGCTCAACCGTTTCGTTCATCACTCGCTCCCAGCCCTTCGTGCGGTGCGAAATTTCAAACAGCCCTATGCCCGTTCCATCAAAATCACGAGCGGCTGCAATCAGCGATTCAATCGCCTCCTTCGGCAGGACGCAAGGCCCCGCGTTAAAATTATGCTTTGCCATTAGACATCACTTTTTTTATTACTCCTTACTTCCAACGTAACGCCCTCCTCAGGCTTACACGCTCCAAAGTTCGTGAACTTTTCCCGAATAAAAAAATATTTCTTCTAAATTGTCCCCTCGCTACGCAAATCTAGCGCATTTCCTTCCCCCGACTACACCGTCCCCTCAGCCCCTTTGCACTCCTGTTTAGACTGCACCGGGTGCAACATCCATTCTCCCCGCAGAGCCGCTATCGCCCTCCGCGCTCCGTGTGCTGCCCGCCCATCTCCCCCAGCCGCGCCAATGCCTCCGCCACCGTGAACGCCCCATCGAGCCGGGCTGTATCAAAAACCATCATGTAGTGGTAGCGACGCTTAGCTTGTCGGGATGCCACCTCTGCCCACTTCTTCCCCAAGTAAATCTTTTTACGTGAGTCCGCATTGTCCCTATCGTCCCCCTTGGTTTCCAACGCCACCACATCCCCATTCGTGAGCCACAGCAAGAAATCGGGGTAGTGGTTGATAAATCCATTTATCACGAACCCTTTGCCCCGCTCCCCGTTGCGGTGCCAGCACTCCACGCTGTCAAGCTCTGCCACCCGCTCTATTACGCTGCGCTCCAGCGCATTCATATCCCCCTCCATCTCGTAGAGTGCCTTCTGCAGCCCCGCGATGGGTTGGCGGGGCATGATGGCCGCCGGCAACTCGTAATCCTCCACGCTAGAGATACGCCCCGTTGTCTCCCACGCCTCGAATTGCAGCTGCCTATGCGCCTCGAGCAGCTGCATCACCTTCTCCCGAAACGCCCGCTGCGTCCCGGTCCAGTCATCAAGCAGCGTTTCACGTGCATCTTCGCTCAAAGAGTTTAGCACCCGCCCAACGTATTCATTCAGCTGGCTATCGGCTATGCTCGGAAAATCCATATCAAGCACCACGCTCTTCATCATCTCCCGCAAACGTGCCTCCCCCGAAAAACGGTAAAAATATTCCCGCATGCGCTGCAGCACGCCGCTGCTCACCTGCCGATTTACCACGCGCGACTGCCCCGCCCCAATACGCTCCAGATCCACGCTCCGTGCATTCGTCTCCCTCCGCGCAAAATTTACATGCAGATCCGCGGTGGAGAGGTCAAGCCCCGTGGATAGACACTCCGGGCTAAGGTGGTCTATCTGCTCACGCAACTCGTTAAGATACTGCGTTTTATAGCTATACGCAAGCTGTGGCAGCCGCTCTGACCTCATGCGCTCCCGAAAACGTTCCACCACGGCGTACTCCCGCATCCTACTCTTCACCTCCACCGGCACGCGGAGCATGGACAGGGGGCCGCCCTGCTGCGCCTTAGCCATCTGCTCCCCGTACTGCTGCTGCTCCCGAATCGCTGTCTGCTCTATCCTTGAAATCATCTCTGCCGTAGGCTCTTCCACCGAAGAAGCTGACGCATCGTCCCCTTCTACGGGTGGATATGCTCCGAGGTATCCAGCCGATACGCCATCGGCCCTCCCCCTCTCCTCATGCGCACGCCCCTGCGAATCGTCCTTTAAATCTAAACGCAGCTGCTGCGCCTTCGCGGGTTGCGTGGTATCCTCCCCCACGCAGTAATCCCGATCCGTAAAGCCAGCCCCCTCAAGCCCCGCAATGACGCTATCGAGCGTAGCGCTAAAATCAGCGGAGCTACTGAATACGTACGACATGTTTAGCAGTTCATCGGGGTGACTCTGCACGTAGGGTTGCCGCAGCACACGCCCTAAAATCTGCTCCACCTCAACCCGTGAAGAGCGGTTCGCCACCGTGGCCAGCACGTACGCAAAGGGGCAATCCCACCCCTCCCGCAACGCATTAACCGTGATGACAAAGCGCACCTCGCATCCGCGCGACATCAGGTCAACCCTCTGCAGCTCATCCAGGTCTGCCGTCTTCACCCGCACCTCATCCCGCCCCACGCCGTAGCCCAGGAGCTGCTCCTTAATTTTGTCGTAGGTCATCATTTCCTCGCCGCGCCGCGGCTGCGCTTGCAGCAGCACTATCGGCCGCACGTACTCTGCGCCCCGCTCCCGCTCCGCCTCCCTTGCGCGCCGCTCTAGGCTCCGCTGGTAGGCCACCGCCGCCTGCACCACTTCCTCCTCCTGCGAAAAGTTGTACACCACCACCGGCAGCTTCACCATTTCCGCCTCCTTGAGCCGCAGCGCATCCACGCTGCTTATGATGTTGCTCTCCTGCCGAGGCGTTGCCGTGAGGTTCAGAATGAAGCGGGGGTGCAGCTGCCGCATCACCTCTTCGCGCAGCTCAGCGTGAAAATTATGGCTTTCATCAATCACTACCACAGGGCGTAGGTGCGCCAGCACCTGTATTAAACCCGTTTCATCCGACTCTTCCACCCGCGGCGTTTCCGCCGTGTAGTACTTCACCCAGCTGAGTAGATTCCCATTCTCGCGGTACACCCTGCGCCCCTCTGCGTTATTCGTTGCGAACGACTGCACGCTTAGCACAAACACCGTCAGCTGCCCCTCCACTTCTGGCGGCGTGATACCCTCCCCGAAGAGTGCATCCTCTTTATTCACCACGCGCACGCGGCGCCCCGCGGCACGCTCCAGCATTACGCGGTACGGATGGCGCGGGTCGCTGAGCCGTGCGTACGTCTGTTGCAAAATGGCATCTGACGGTACAAACCACGCCACCACCCGCTCGCCGCCCGCCCGCCGGGCAGCCTCTACCAGCGGGCCCAGCGCGCAGCAAGCTATTAGCGTTTTCCCTCCGGCCGTGGGTACTTTTAGCGTCACCCGCGGCACGCCCGGCGTGGCTCGGTCGCTATAGGCATGCATATCGCTCCCATGCCCCACCCGCACCCCGCGCGCATCCCAGTACGACTCGTAGGCCTTGGGCAAATCTCCGCCCGCCGCCTCCACGGCCGCAATGTAATCCTCCAAGTCCTGCAGCACCTCTTGCTGGTATCCCTTTAGCTCCATTTGCTACATCCTTTTTAACTCCACCCCATATCCATTACCGTTTCGCCGCTAGCTATCCGCTACCCTCTCTCCAGCCCCCGAGGAATCTTTTTGAACGTCACCCCGGCCGCCGCCAGCACCTCGGCGCGCGCCGTGCACACGTCGGCGTACACCACGCACCGCGCCGCCCGCTCGCGGCCGAGCAGTCCCTCCAGCGCCGCGGCGGAGAGTTCCGTTCGGCCCTTCGGCTCGTAGTAGAAGTAGTAGCCCACCCCCTGCCACGCGTCGAGGAAGTAGCGCCGCGCCGCCTCCCGCGGCCGCGCCAACGCCCGCCCCGTCTCGCGC
>QWCB01000836.1_pt1 | contig 49669 bp, 39 predicted proteins | sample 1972511 | NCBI WGS metagenome assembly QWCB01 (sample SAMN09866719, study PRJNA288562) | Human gut metagenome isolate term5_stool, whole genome shotgun sequencing... | isolation source: gut | host: Homo sapiens | place: USA: California | reverse complement strand
CCGACTTCGGCAAAAGCCAGCTCTGCTCAGGTGCTCCGCAATTCGCCGCTGGCTATGCCGCTTACCGGCTCTAACTTACCGCACTCGGTAGTAGAGGAAAGCATAATACACAGGGTTTTCCCCCTGACCCCATCGAAGCACGTAATTATGCTCTTCACGCGTCAAGGCACGGGGCATGCGTCAAGGCATGTAGGCAAAATCGCCACTTTTGCCTACGTCATTGGATTCACGTGTGCAAATACGGCCTTTCTGCACACGTCAAGCTATTTTTAAACGGCGACGGGGGCAAATCAGGCCTTTTTGCCCCCGTGACAGCAGGCTGGCCCAGGCATCTTTATTCCGTAAAATCGTGACATCTCTGTCGATGCATTTAAATTGAGGCCAGGGACAGGCGGGCAGCGGCAAGACGACCACATCTCACTTGGACGGGAAGTAGGCGGGGCTGTTGCGGAGGAGGGTGGAAGTGTATGGGGTGCCTTTTTCGTCGCACATCCTGCGGGCACGGAGCAGCCTCTTGGCACCGCTGTAGTAGTCGGGAGCGGAAGGGTCGAGCGAATTTATCCTCACCTCGTGAGAAGAATGGATAATACGTCCGCCGCCTATGTACATCGCCACGTGGGTGACCTTCTCTGGCGAATCCTCAGTCGCCTTCCTGCCGAAAAACATAAGGTCGCCAGGCTTCAGATCGCCCTCACACTTGCCAGGCACAAAGCCATCTAAAAACACCTCAATGCCTTCCTTCACCTGCTGGGACGCATTTCTGTAAAGCAGGACGCCGTTCAGGAAGAATGCAGTCCTTGTAAGACCACTGCAGTCCAGACCCTTGGACGAAGTGCCGCCCCAGAGATAAGGCGTACCGAGAAAACGCTTGGCGGTAGCCACCACATTGGCCGGAGTCGCCCTGCGGGAAGCAGCCCAGTCGGAAAACCGCACCACATCAGGATACTTCACGAAAGCATCACGCCCGTCCGGAAGCACGATACCGAGATACAGCTTATGCTTAAGCGGCCTGTTCCTCGAATCATATTTTATTCTCACGATATCACCGGCAACAAGGTCACTGATACGCTGCGCACCGCTCTCCGGCGAGTCATAGACCTCAGTCCAAAGCGAAGTGCAGACATATTTCGGAGCGGCCAGGTAGTTCTGCAACTGGAGACTGTCCATCGGCACCACGCCCATATCAGTAGCCCAGGCCACATACGGCTCCGGAGTCCGGATCTGAAGCCAATAGCCCTGCCTCCCGAGAATCTCCACAGGCGTACCCATAAGTGCTTGAGTCTCAAGCCCGGACTCATAATCCGGATATGTACGCATAAAATTCACAGAGTACTTCACCACTCCATATTTCTTCTGGCCGTAAAGACTCGTGCAGACGACCATCGCCACTACCAGCGCAACAATTATTCTTTTCATCAGCAAATGTAAATTAAGCTTCCCGCACCCCCAAAACCGGAAATGCATCATTGCGAAGATACTTACTTTTTAATAGATTTGCAGAGCAAAAGTGGAAATATTATGGTCAATGACAGCATGCCGGACTGGTTTCCGGACGGAAAAAGATACAACACATTCGTAGGCTACTACAAGAGAGTCTATGGAGAACGCCTGCAGAAACTTGTCATTGACGCAGGATTCACATGTCCCAACAGGGACGGCAAAGTCGGCTACGGCGGATGCTCATTCTGTGACAACGCAGCCTTCCACCCCTCATACAGCACCGCCGGCAAAACCATTGCCTCTCAGATAGACGAAGGCATCGGATTTCACCAGGTACGCTACAGGAACACAAGACATTATCTCGCATATTTCCAGTCATATTCAAACACTTACGCTCCCCTTCCACGACTGAAGGAACTGTATCTCGAAGCCCTGTCGCACCCTCAGATAGTCGGCATTGTCATAGGCACAAGACCCGACTGCGTAGATGAGGAAAAACTCGACTTCCTGAGCGAACTGAAAGAAGGCCGCGTCCTAAAAGACTGGCACAGAGACAGTTTCGACAAGCCAGTCGTCAAGATTGAATACGGCATCGAGTCCTGCTATGACAAGACATTGGTCCGGGTAGGCAGAGGCCACGACGTCGCGACCGCCGAACACGCAGTCAGACTCAGCGCAGAGCGTGGGCTGGAGCCGGGAGCGCATTTTATCTTAGGCCTGCCGGGAGAGTCCAGGTCAATGCTTACGGACCAATGCAGTTTCATCAGTTCCCTGCCGCTGCACTCCGTAAAGTTCCACCAGCTGCAGCTCGTCAAAGGCACAAGAATCGAAAAGGAATATGCTGCCGTGCCAGAGGATTTCCTCCGTCTGGACTTGCCTGATTATCTGGATCTTATAATCGAAATACTGGAGAAGCTGAGGCCCGACCTGTATATCGAGCGCGTAGCAGGAGAAGTTCCGCCACGTTTTGTCAATGAAACTCAGTGGGGACTTATCCGCAACTTCCAGATTCTGCATCTGCTGGACGACCGCCTGAAAGAAAAAAACACCTGGCAGGGACGACTCTGCCAAGTGCAATAAATTATAGGTCAATGCATTGTCTATAGAGACCAGGCATTCAGTTCCGCGAGTGCCAAGTCATAATCCTTGGACGCAGCAAGCGATTCATCCACTACGGAATAGTAGAGAGAAAGCTCCATTATGCTGTCCATCAATGAGATTTCCCCCTCATTGAACTTCTTCTCCGTCATTGACATAGCTTCATCAGAAACCGCCAACGAGAGAGCCAGTTCATCAGAAAGATCCTTCAGCCCCGATGCTTTTTCATACAGAGAACGGAGAGCCGAATATTCGGAAGCCTCCACATCCTTGACCTCAAGCCTGGATGCTTCACATGACAGATTTGCCTGCCTGGTTTTACTGCGGGCGGACCAGAGCGGGATGGAAAGGCCGAGCGTAAGTCCACGGAAATTGCTGCCCTTGACGAGCTCAGCCATATAGCCGGCAGTGATAGTCGGACAGGATGACATCTTGATACCCCTGGCCACAGCCTCATTCACCTTCACGTTCTGCCTTGCCGCCATGATTTCCGGACTACGGTCAGCCACCTTCTTATACCACGTATCGAAATCAGCCGGAAGCATATCCCTGCGGACATAAGACAAATCATTGATTTCCAACGGTTCACCACCGTTAAGACGCTGAAGCTCCAGCCTGAAACCTTCTGCCTCCATCTTGTTCCGGGCCAATGCATTGCGCTGTGCCAGATACGCCAGATGGGCTTTATTGACCTCTATCATATCGGTTTCTCCACGCACCTGCATATCCCGATAGACAGACTCCACCTTCTCACTGCGTTCAAGACGACGCTCAAGTTCAGCGCCGACCGCATTGCAATATATAATATTGATATAGAGCAGCTTGGCTTGGAGCAGTATCTCCTGCCTGCGGACATTGAACTGCATATCAGAGAGCTCCGATTCCGACTTCGCGATCTTTCCTTTCGTTCCCGAAATGGTGGCGATGTCAATGCTCTGGGTCACGGATATATCCTTCCTTGTACCGATATCAGCGGGACTTCCCCAAAGATAGTCGAAGCCTACCTCAGGAGCCTCCACCATACGCTCCGCCTTGAAGCCATACTTCTCGGATTCGGTACGTTTGCGCAATGCCTGGAGTTCAGGATTGTTTTTCTCAACAGAAGCGAGCACCACTTCCTCCGAATTCTGGGCCCAGGACACGAAAGTCATTGACACAAAAGCAATTGCCGACAGTGCAGCATTGCGTGACAAATTATATAGTCTGTTCATTTCTCTTCTTTGAAATTAGTATATACACTACCGGAACGATGAAGCCGTTGAGCATCGTCGATGTAAGCAGACCGCCGAGCAGCACCTTTGCCATAGGGCTCTGGATTTCATTGCCCGGAAGGTCCCCGCCGAGGGCGAGAGGTATCAGCGCAAGGGCTGAGGTCAATGCCGTCATCAATATCGGGTTCAATCTGTCAAGCGACCCGCGCATAACCGCATCATGCAGTGAAAGACCGCCCTGTCGGAGTTCATTGTACCTGTCTATCAGCAACATACCGTTTCTCGTGGCAATTCCGAACAGGGAAATGAAACCGATTATCGCCGGAATGCTGATGATGCCGTCAGCGAAGAATATCGCGAACACGCCTCCGATGAGGGCCAGCGGCAGATTGAGCAGAACGGCAGATGCCTGACGCACATTCTTGAACTGTCCGTAAAGAAGGAGGAAGATTACGAGAATCGCCATCAATGATGTCACCAACAATGTTCTTGTAGCGGACTGGGCACTCTCGAACTGACCGCCGTATTCCACGTGGTAGCCTTCCGGAAGCGGCACATTGTCATTTATCGTCTTGCGGATACGGTTCACGGCACCCTGGAGGTCACCGTCGGAGACATTGGCCGAAATCACGATTTTGCGCGCGACATTTTCACGGTTGATGGTATTCGGACCTGCAGCGGAACGGATTTCCGCAATCTGGCTGAACGGCACTTTACCGCCCACCACATCCACAGGCATATCCCTGATGGCCTCTATCGTGCTCCTGCTGTCGTCGTCAGCCTTCACGGTCAGGTCGAAAACCCGGTTGCCTTCATAGACGCGGGACACCGTCCTGCCTGCCAGATAAACTTCCACCATATCAGTAAATTCCGATGGTGTCACGCCATATTTCGCAAGCATTTCACGCTTCGGAACTATCTGAAGCTGAGGTCTTTCCACCTGCTGTTCCACATTCAGGTCCACGACTCCCGGGATAGCGGAAATCTTCGTTTTTATCTGGTTTCCGATTTCGAACATCTTGTTCAGGTCGGTACCGAAAAGTTTTATGGCAATGTTTGCCCTTGTTCCGGAAAGCATCGCGTCGATACGGTGCGAGATAGGCTGGCCGATTTCCACATTGACACCCGGCAAAGTCCCCAACTTGTGGCGAATCTCCTCAACAACAGCCTTTTTCGGCCTGTCAGAGAGTTCAAATGGGGCTTCTATTTCAGAGACATTGGCCCCGAGCGCATGCTCATCAAGCTCAGCACGGCCAGTCTTGCGGGCCACCGTCTTTATCTCCGGCACGGACAGCAGAAGCATCTCCGCACGTCGCCCGACATTGTCAGATTCCTCCAGGGAAACACCCGGAAGCGTACTTACATTGATAGTGAACGAACCCTCGTTGAAGGCTGGCAGGAAGCTGCTTCCGAAACTGCAGAACAGGGCGAGAGCGACCGCAAACAGAGCCGCGACACTGCCCAATGTCAGTTTCTTATGGCTCAGGACCCACTCCAGGGCCACATTGTAGATCTTCTGCAGCCAACGTACAAGCGCAGGTTCCTTCCCGGCCTTGTCACTCTTCTCGCTGCCCAGAAGGAAGCTGCAGAGCACCGGGGTCAATGTCAATGCCACCAATGTCGAGGCGAAAAGTGCCGTGATGAATGCGATTCCGAGAGGTCTGAGCATCCTGCCTTCCATTCCGGTAAGGAAGAAGAGCGGCACGAAACTGACAACTATTATAAATGTGGAGTTCAATATCGGCAGACGCACTTCGCGGGAGGCATTGAACACCACCTCCAGCACAGGAAGCCGCTCTGACTCAGGCAATTTGCGATTCTGGCGAAGATGCTTGAACACGTTCTCCACATCCACGATGGCGTCATCCACCAGCGAGCCGATGGCAATCGCCATACCTCCGATACTCATCGTATTGATAGTCAGCCCCATAAACTTCAATGTCAGAACTGACACCAGCAGGGACAGCGGAATTGTCACCAGTGATATGAGCGTGGTGCGCACATTCATCAGGAAGAAGAACAGCACGATTATCACGAACAGCGCACCTTCATAGAGCGATTTCTTGATATTGTCGATGGAGCTGTCTATGAATTTCTGCTGCCTGAATATGTCGGTGGACACATTCACATCGGACGGAATCTGCGACTTGAGGTCTTCCACGGCCTTGTCGAGCTTTTCCGTCAGAAGCGCCGTGCTCGCATCCGGCTGCTTGGTCACTGTCATCAGCACCGCAGGCTTGCCCCTGTGGGAAGCCACGCCCAGCACAGGAGCCTTCGGGCCGACTGCGATTTCCGCGATATTGTTCAATGTAATCGGCACATCGCCCTGCATCCTGACCACTGCACGGCCTATGCCGTCAATTTCGTCTGTAGAGAGAAGTCCACGTATAATGTACTCATTACCATACTCATACAGCACGCCGCCGGTAGAGTTGCGGTTCATGGATTCCGTGGCGGAGATGACCTCCTGGAGAGAGACATCGTAATGCTTCATCTTCTCCGGAGACAGCTTTATCTGATACTCTTTTATGTCTCCTCCGATGACCGTGACCTGGGCCACGCCGCCAAGCGAAAGAAGTCGCGGACGGAAGGTCCAGTCGGCCAATGTCCTGAGGTCCTGCATTGACGTAGTGTCGGAGTCCAGCCCGATGATCATGGCCTCTCCAAGGATGGAGGACTGAGGACCCAATGTCGGCTTTCCGCAATCAGGCGGCAGGCTCTCCCCTACCTCGGCAAGTTTCTCGGACACTATCTGCCTGTCTCTGTAAATATCTGTCCCCCAATCGAATTCCACCCACACTACGGAAAATCCTGCCGTGGATGAAGAACGCACTCTCCTCACGTCAGAGGCGCCGTTCATGGCGGTCTCCACAGGGAAGGTGACAAGTCTCTCCACCTCTTCAGGAGCCATTCCTGTCGCCTCTGTCATAACCACTACGGTCGGCGCGTTCAGGTCAGGAAAGACATCCACATCTATATGGGAAGTGGTATAGATACCTCCCACCATCAGCAGGACTGCGGCCATCAGAACAAAGGCCCGGTTCTGCAATGAAAAACGTATAATCTTGTCCAGCATAGGCATCAATGATTATGAGTGTGGCCAGGAATTGTTCCGGAAACAGCTGAGAGTTTTACCTGAAGGGCACCTTTGGTCACTACGACATCGCCCTCTTTCAGGCCTTTCAGTATTTCCCTGCGCATACCGTCGCTTTCGCCGGTCTTGACTTCCTGTTTCTTGTAATCTTCCTTGCAGAGTTTCAGATAGACGTAGTACACGCCCTGCTCTTCTGTCAATGCAGTTTCAGGAACAGAGATGACATTGTCCCGCTCCATTCCGGTAAGGTAAATCTCACAGAATGAGCCAGGTATGAAGTTTCCTCTGTTCTGAAACTCGAAGATGACCGGAAGATAGAACGACCCCTGGACAGATGACTTGCCCACTGACACAAGTCTTCCGCCGAGTGATTTCAGATTATAGGTTTCATCCGAATATGATGGTCTGAAGTTGGCTCCGGTGATGGAAGACGCTTCTTTCCAATATTTTTCCGAAAGGTCCGCCTGAAGATAAAGACGGGTGTTCTGGGTAACGGAAGCAAGGGGCTGACCTGCATTGACATAATCCCCTTCCTTGACGAAGACTTCCTTCACGCTTCCGGTCAATGGCGACTTCACGGCGACTCCCGCCTCGGTCATTTTTCCGGAATATGCGTCATACTCGGCCTTTGCCACTTCATAATCGCGTTTGGCCTGCTCATATGCTTTCTGGGATATGGCCTGGGAACGCAACAGGGCTTCTGCCCTATGCAGTTCCTTTTCAGCAGCTTCATATGCCGCTTTGGACTTCGCAACAGGGTCTCCATCAGCCATTTCCCTTGCAGAAACAGAAGCTATGACATTTCCAGCCGAAACTCTTTTCCCCGGGACAATGCCGGCCTTTCCAAATGAAACGATGCCGGAAACGGTAGCCGCTACAGTGGCCTCATCCCCCTGTGCCGGCATAATCTCGCCGCTTGTCCTTATGACGGAACTGAACTTTCCTGCCGTAATCTTCTCTGTTTCAAGACCGGCCGCCTGAGCTTTCTCTTCTGAAAATTCGATGACGCCGTTCTGGTGTCCGTGCTCGTGGCCATGCTCTTTTTCATGGTCATGCGCCTCATGGCCTTCATGGTTATGCTCCGAAGTTTCCTTATGACCGGAAGCATGGTCACCGCACGAGACGGTCATCGCTGCGGCAATCAATGCCGTGACGACATATAATAATGTTTTTCTCATAAATTCGTGGTTCTTGATAGACAGCACCTGACAATTCACGGGACACAGACGGGTGCCACGCCTGCATTCCACATTTCAAGAATAATTATCCAAGAACCACCGGCGGGGCACGGAAACCCGTCGATCCGCAGATATAAGACGGCAGCAACCGCTCCGCTGTCAAGATGCGGTATTCTGATGAGCGGCCACTTATATTATGATTGTCAAGTGAAATGATCTCAGGCACGACTGCCACCATCGGAGAATAGCATTGCGGTGCATTCTGGATATGGCCGATGAGCGTCACGATGGAATGAAGATGGCATGCATGTTCATTTTCATGTTCATGACAATGATGTTCTTCCGTTTCAAGACCGCACCCCGGCTCCTGTTCAAGACTCGCAAAACAGATATAATCGGAATGATCCACCACGAAGCAATGGTGATGATGAGGGACAGCGGACATCAGCAGCATTGCCAATGCCGCGAAACACATAAGTATTTTGGATATCCTTGTCCTCATTTTTTCTCCTTACAGACGTCGCCAAAGATACAAAATAAAAATTAAAGAATTTAAAAATCGTAAAAATTTGACTGTCAGAGGCTGCAAAGATGCTCTTGTTATCGAAAAGAATCTTAGTTTTGTAAAAAAAGACGTATGGGATCCGGTTATTCATTTATAAAGCAGATGGGCGGAGTACTGCGGGAAGAGGGACGGCAGATGATGGATATCCTCATCCCGAGGGAGTGCCTGGTGTGCGGCAAGAAACTGCACAAGTCCGAGAAATATCTGTGCATCTATTGCGAATCCGACCTGCCTCTCACCTACTATTGGGAAAGGCGGAACAACCCCATGTCATCGAAGCTGAACGGAATCATCCAGAAAAACCTGACAGACAACTGCCTGGAAAACGAGAACATCCCCACGGCGAAATTTTCTTACGCTACTGCTCTTTTCTTCTATCACGGTGAAGCCGGATACAAGAGGATTCCCCAGCATCTCAAATACATGGGCGATTTCGGGGAAGGTGCACATTATTCAGGAATGTTGGGTAACTTCATGAAAGACAGTCCATTGTACAGAGACATTGACCTGATCATTCCGGTCCCTCTGCATTGGGCCAGGCACTGGAACAGAGGCTACAATCAGGCGGAGGTAATCGCCCGCAAAATCAGTGAGGCGCTCGGAGGCGTGGCTGTCCGCACTGATATCCTGGTCCGCTCCCACTACACCCGCACACAGACGAAGCTCGGCGTGCTGGCGAAAAGCGACAATGTCCACGGAGCCTTTGCATTGAGACGGGAAACTGCCGCGCAGGTGAGCGGTTGCCGCCATATCCTGATAGTGGACGACGTCTTCACCACCGGCGCCACGATGGGTGCCTGCATCTGCATGCTCCAGAAGTTTTTTGATGTCAATGTCAGGATCAGTTGCGCTACGCTCGGTTATGTTACAAGCGGATAATGCAAAAGTTTTACGAAAATGTGAAGCAACTTGACGATTTTTTCGTAAATTGTGTGGTTGAACAAATAAAAAGATTGATTATGGCAAGTGAAATACGTAATCCCGAACTCTGGCGGGACGGAGAACTTAAGATCGAATGGGTAAGAAGGCATATGCCGCTGCTGGCAGGTCTGGAAAAGGAATTCAAACAGACCAAGCCGTTCAAAGGCAAGAAAATCGCATTGTCAGTGCATCTGGAGGCCAAGACCGCTCATCTTTGTGAAATTTTGGCAGAAGGCGGTGCGGAGATGTTCATCACCGGAAGCAACCCTCTTTCCACCCAGGATGATATCGCGGCCGCACTCGTCCACGAGGGGCTCAATGTCTTTGCTGTCCACGGGGCTACGGAGGAGGAATACATGCACGGTATCCGCAAGGTCATTGAAGCGGGTCCGAACATCATCATCGATGACGGAGGCGACCTGGTAAACATGATCCATACCGAATACAGGCATCTGATCCCGAATGTCATAGGCGGATGCGAGGAGACCACTACAGGCATCCTCAGGCTGGAGGCCATGAACAATGCCGAGAAGCTCGAGTTCCCTATGATGCTGGTCAATGATGCTGACTGCAAGCACTTGTTCGACAACCGCTACGGCACCGGCCAGTCAGTCTGGGACGGCATCAACCGCACCACGAACCTTATCGTGGCAGGCAAGAATGTGGTGGTAGCCGGTTACGGATGGTGCGGAAAGGGTGTGGCAATGCGCGCCAAAGGTCTCGGAGCCGATGTCATAGTAACAGAAATCGACCCTATCCGCGCGATGGAAGCCGTTATGGACGGGTTCAAGGTCATGTCAATGTCGGAAGCGGCACAGGTCGGCGACATCTTCGTGACGGTTACCGGGTGCAGTGACGTCATCACATCTGAGCATTTCCTGAAAATGAAAGACGGAGCCATCTGCTGCAATGCAGGACATTTCGACGTTGAGGTAGCTGTGGCGGCATTGAAGGAAATGGCCGTCAGCCATGCGCCGGCAAGAAACAATATCGAAGCATACAAACTGGAGAACGGCCGCACGATCTACATAATCGCGGAGGGAAGACTTGTGAACCTCGCTGCAGGAGACGGTCACCCGGCCGAGATTATGGACATGTCGTTCGCGATCCAGGCCCTCAGCGCCAAGTATCTTGTTGACAATGAGAAGACTATCGTCAGGAAGACCGGCAAGATGCTGAATGCTGTCCCTAAGGCTATCGACAATGAAGTGGCCCACAGGAAACTGGCGGACTGGGGCATCGCCATAGACAAACTTTCGGCAGAGCAGGAGGAGTACCTTTACGGAGGTCACTGACGCTGTCCCGAAACACAGGAATACAGTTATTAGCGGTTAAAAAGGAGGAAATTACAATGTTTGACAAGAGTGTTTATGTAAGAAGACGTAAGACGCTGGTAGCCAAGATGGCAGAAAGCGCAGCTGAGGGCAAGAGAGGTATTGCGCTGTTCGTAGGCAATACTGAAGCCCCCGCACAGTATAAAGACAACTGTTACAAATTCCGTCAGGACAGCACCTGGCTGTATTTCTTCGGCATAGATGAACCGTTGTTCGCGGCTGTCATTGACCTGGACAACGGTGATGAAGAGATTTTCGCGGACGATGTGGAAATCGGGGACATCATCTGGATGGGTCCTCAGCCGAGTGTCGCTTCCAAAGCCGCTCTTGCAGGTGTTGAGAAAAGTTCTCCTTATGGGGCTCTGGACAATGTGGTTTCCAAGGCATTGGCAGCAGGCAGGCCTGTCCATTTCGTGACGCCTTCGAGGTATTACAATACCATGAAGATCGCTTCTCTCCTCAAGTGCAACGATGCTGAGGTGGCAGGCAAGTTCTCGCTTGCATTGACAAAGGCGATAATTTCGATGCGACTGGTGAAGGAGGATTGCGAAATCGAGCAGCTGGATGATGCTTCCGCGCTCGGTCACGAGATGCACACCGTGGCGAGGAACAATATCGTCCTCGGCCGTGTCGAGCAGGAAATCGTGGGCAGGATGGAGGCGGTCACGCTTGCGAAAGGCTGGGGTGTCTCGTTCCCCACTATCCTTACGCAGCATGGTGAAACGCTTCATAACCATCTGCACGACAAGGTGATAGAGTCAGGAAGGCTGATGGTGATAGATGCCGGTGCGGAAAACAATATGCACTATGCTTCGGATTTCACAAGGACGTATCCTGTCAATGGAAAGTTCACCACGAAGCAGCGTGACATCTATCAGATTGTGTGCGACTGTAACGAACTGGCATTCAAACTGACCAGACCGGGCATCACGTACCGTGAGGTGCATCTGAAAACCATGCATCTGATGCTGGAGGAGCTCCGTGCATTGGATATCGTGAGGGGAAATCTGAACAACATGGTGGAGGCAGGTGTGGCAGGTCTGTTCATGCCTCACGGACTGGGACACAATATGGGCTTGGATGTGCATGACATGGAGGACTACGGCGAGGATTACGTGGGCTATGATGATGACCAGAAGAGGTCGGCTCAGCTCGGGCTCGGCAGTCTGAGGATGGCGCGCAAGCTCGTTCCGGGCAATGTCATCACTGATGAACCTGGCATCTATTTCATTCCGGCGCTTATCGAGAAGTGGAAATCGGAGAAGACTGACCACGGATTCGTCAATTATCACAGGCTTGAGTCCTACTACAATTTCGGAGGTATCCGCCTGGAGGACGATGTGCTCGTCACCGCTGACGGTGCCCGCAGGCTCGGCAAGGAACGGCTTCCGATCCTCCCTGACGACATCGAGAAAGCGATGCAAAAGTAGAGGCCTCAAGAAAGGTTGCTCGGAGAGAAAGGGCTGAAGTTTAAGACAGATTAAATAACAATTAGAGAGATTAGAGCCCTTGGGCGATAGTAAGTCCCTTCCCCGAGGGGAGGGACTTAGGGTGAGGGTAACGTACGACTTAAAAACGTGCGGGGGCCTCAAGAAGGATTGATCGGAGAGAAAGGGCTGAAGGTAAAGACAGACTAAATAATATAATAAAACATGGAAAAAGGAATTAAAGGGCAGGGTGAAATCACTGTCACCGCAAACGACACCGCAGAGGCGTTGGGAAGCGGTTCATTGGCCGTGCTTGCTACGCCGGCAATGATAGCATTGATGGAGAAGACCGCCAGACTGAGCGTGGCTCCATACCTCGAAGAAGGACAGAGCACAGTAGGAACATTGGTAAACATAAAGCACCTGTCAGCCACCCCGGTAGGAATGAAAGTGTCCTGCAGGAGCGAGCTGGTGGACATTGACAGGAGAAGACTCGTCTTCCACGTGGAGTGCACAGACGAAGCCGGCATCATCGGTGAAGGAGAACACGAAAGATTCATCATCGACGAAGCCAAGTTCATGGCAAAGACCGAAGGCAAACTGAACAAATAGTATATAATATCAATGACTGGAAACGAGACTTCATCCAACGGCAGACTCCTGTCGCTGGACGCCTTGCGAGGCTTCGACATGATGTTCATCATGGGATTCAGCGGAATCGTCATAAGCCTCTGCGCCCTCTTCCCTGACGGAGCGGACTGCTGGCTCGCCCAGCAGATGAAACACGTAAGCTGGGAAGGATTTCATCATCACGACACCATTTTCGCGCTGTTCCTCTTCATTTCAGGAATGACGTTCCCTTTCTCATTGGCCAAGAAACAGAGCAAAGGACTCTCAAACGGGAACATAACACTTGACATCGTCAGAAGAGGACTGGTTCTCGTATTCCTGGGCCTGGTATATCAGGGCCTCTTCCAGTTCAACTTCTCCACATTGAGATTTCCGAGCGTGCTCGCCCGGATCGGTATCGCATGGGCCTGCGCGGCGCTGATCTACTGTTACACAGGGCGTAAGACACAGTGGACCATCTTCGCCGTAATCCTCATCGGCTACTTCCTGCTGCTGGAATTCACATTGGCACCTGACGCCCCGGCCGGAGCCGACTCTTTTTCGAGAGACGGCAACATCGCCTATTACATCGACAGGATGGTTCTCGGCAAGCATGCCTACAAGCCTTACGGCGACCCTGAAGGATTATTGAGCACCATCCCGGCCATTACCACTGCGCTGCTTGGCATGTTCACCGGAAGATATGTAAAGGACTCCAGGGACAGCGGGACACGAAAGACATTGAAACTGCTGGCCGCCGCAGCGGTCATGGCTGTGGCAGCACTTGTCTGGTCCATCTGGTTCCCGGTCATAAAGAGCTTGTGGACAAGCACTTTCGTTCTCGCGGCAGGAGCCTATTCATTGGCAATGTTCGCTGTATTCTACTATCTGATAGACGTCAGAGGATGGCGAAAAGGCGTGGTTTTCTTCCAGGTAATCGGCATGAACTCCATAACCATCTACATGGTCCAGTGCTTCATCAGTTTCATGCTGATTTCCAAGTTCTTCCTCGACGGAGTGGCCAGCTTGTGTCCGGAAGGACTGTCTCGCCTTGTACTGCAAATCGGCGCTTTCGCAGCAGCATGGTATTTCCTTTATTTTCTGTACAAGAAAAAAACTTTCCTGAAAGTATAGGATTTAGTTTATAAAAAATATAAATTTGTTGTCGGGGTCAACCCCCTTAAACGAATTAACAAATAACGACTTATGGGATCAGACAGTTTCTCTTTATGCCGAGGATGCCGGAAATTTGCCTTCATCGCTCTGACATGTCTTCTTCTCCCTGCAGGTGTCACGGACGGCGTGCTTTATGCCCAGAACAGCAAGCAGAACAGCAGTTCGTCCTCAGCATTGCCCGGGACACAGAAAATCACCATCAAGGGTACCATTACAGATGACCACGGAGAGCCTCTCGCCGGGGCCAATGTGCTTGTGAAAGGTACATCAGTCGGTACTTCAGCCGACATTGACGGTAATTATTCCCTCACATTCCAGCGGAGCACCAGGAAAGCTGACGTGCTGGTATTCTCATTCATCGGCACTGAACCTCAGGAATTCAATGTCAGCAGTTCCACAAGACTGAACGTTACGCTGAAAGTATCATCTCTGGATGCGGTCGTGGTCAACGGCTTCTACACCCAGTCCAAGGAAACGTTTACCGGTTCGGCCACCACCATCAGCGGAGAGGAACTGGCGCAGTTGTCGCCTACGAACCTGATTGCCGGCATCACCTCCCTGACTCCGGGTATGGTGATGGTCGAGAACAATGCAGCAGGCTCCAACCCTAACGCCATCCCTTCCATCCTCATCCGCGGAGCCAACACATTGATTACCAATGAGAGTGAGGAGGGCGTAAACAATCCGCTCATCGTGCTGGACGGCGTGGAGATTTCCATGGAGGAACTCTATGACCTCGACATCTTCGACATTGAACGTATCGATGTGCTGAAAGATGCTTCCGCCACGATTCTCTACGGCGAAAAGGGCGCCAACGGAGTCATTGTCGTGGAAAGAAAGCGTATCGGCAACGAAAAGGTCAAGCTCAGCTACAACTTCGTTCCGAAAGTGAGTTATCCGGACCTGAGTTCGTTCAATCTCTGTACACCTGCCCAGAAACTTGAACTGGAAAGGCTTGCAGGTCTGTATGATACGGAAGACGGCTCGCTCGACGAAGCCTACGCATACAAATTGGAGAAAATCCGTCAAGGCGTAAATGACGACTGGCTTCACGCTCCGTTGAGGCTTCCGTTCAGCTACAGCCATTCCCTTTCATTGACCTCGCGCGGCGAGAAACTCAGTTTCAGGGCCAGCGCCAACTGGAACGACACCTACGGCGTCATGAGAGGCGACAAGAGAAGTTCCAAGGGCATCAATTTCACTATCGGATATCACCTCAGGGACAAACTGACATTGACCTTCAAGTCGAGTTTTTCGATGAACGACTCGAAGGACTCGCCATACGGTTCATACTCGCAGTACTCGAAGATGAATCCTTACGAGCCGATGTTCGATGAGGACGGCAATTATATCAAGACTTATTATTTCAATCCTATCGCCCAGAGCGGCAATGCTGATGTCAATCCGCTTTACGAGGCCACTTTGTCGAGTTTCAAGAAAAGCAGAACGCAGGCATTGAAGAACTCGCTGGACGGGAGGTGGAACATCACCAAGAACCTCTACGTCACAGGCCAGGGAAGCATCAATATGAGCTGGGGCTCGTCTGACAGTTATGATTCCCCGGACAGGGTGACGTATGAGAAGACGCCTGTCACCGAGCGCGGAAAGTATTCATTCTCAAGCAGAAACGGAACCACGATGTCCGGAAAGATGGTGATCAACTACGGAAGGTCGCTGGACTCCAAAGGGTCAATGTTCAGAGTCAGCGGCGGTTCGAACATCCAGTATTCCCGCAGCCGTTCCGCATCGGGTGTCGGCATCGGTTTCCTGAAGGATGAACTGTCCGACTTGTCATTCGCGCTGAACTACCAGAAGAACGGCAGGCCTTCAGGCTCCGACAACATCTCGACCGAGGTGGGATTTTTCGCCAATGCCAATGTAGGCTTCCGCAACAGATATGTAGTGGACTTCTCCTATCGTACTTCAGGTTCGTCCAAATTCGGCGCAAACAACAGTTTCGCTCCTTTCTGGGCAGCAGGTGCAGCCTGGAATCTCCACAACGAGTCATTCATCAAGAGGGCCAAGTGGATCAACACCCTGTCGCTCAGATATTCGGTAGGTTATACCGGAAGCGTTTCGTTCGACTATTATCAGGCTAAGACTGTGTATGAATACAAGTCCGACAACAGATACTATACAGGTATCGGTGCGCTGCCTAAGCAGATGGGCAACCCTAACCTGAAGTGGCAGAGGACATTGAACAACAATATCGGTCTTACTGGAGCATTCCTGGACAGCAGGCTGAACTTCTCGCTCGACTTCTATTCGAACACCACCTACGATATGCTGATGAGCATAAATCTTCCGCCGTCAGTGGGTACGTCTTCGATGAAGGTCAATTTCGGAGAACTGAACAACAAGGGTATAGACCTTTCACTGTCCGCCCAGATTTTCCGCACTAAAGACTGGTTCTGGAGCGTGACATTGACAGGAGGACACGTGATGGATCAGATCCGGCACATTTCGAATTCCCTGAAAGGTGTGGAGAAGGACAATGCCATGGACTCCTCTCTCCCGAAGATTCTGTTCCAGGAAGGAGGCTCGCAGTACGATATCTATGCTATGCGCTCGGCGGGCATTGACCCTGCCACCGGCAAGGAAATCTTCATCAAGAAGAACGGGGAATACACTTTCAACTATTCTTCTTCCGAGAAGGTTGCCGTCGGAAACACGAATCCTATCCTGAGAGGATCAATGATGACCACAGTCCGTTGGAAAGGACTTTCGTTCTCATTGTCAACATCTTACACATTCGGAGGCGACTATTACAACTCGACTATCCAGGACAAGGTGGAGAATATCGACAAATACCACAATGTGGATGCACGCGCACTGACAGACAGATGGAAAAATCCGGGCGATCTCAAGAGGTATCTTAGCATCACTTCAGGCGAGACCACCCACTATTCGGAAAGGTTCGTGGAGAAGAGGAATGAAATCTATTTCTCCAATATCCAGGTGATGTACGACGTGCCAGTCAAGAGGATCACCAAGCTCGGCTTGAGAAAACTTGCTGTCGGCTTCGGCTTCTCGGATATCGGATACCTGTCCACTATACATTTCGAGAGAGGAACGTCCTACCCTTATTGCAGAGGCATAAACATCACTTTCCGTCCAACATTCTAAACATTGACAGCAATGAAAAGAAGCATAATATATATAATGTCGGCCTTGCTCGCCCTGTCAGTATGCGGATGCAGCAAGTTCCTGGATGTCAATCCTAAAGGTGAGACATTCGACAATGACATGTTCACTTCGGCAGAGGGCTATGAAGATGCCCTGTACGGGATTTACAGTGAGTTGTCCGCCAAGGAGGACCTTTACGGAGGCAATCTGGTGTGGATGGCCGAAGTGATGAGCCAGAATACCACGGCATTGTCAGACAACACTTTCGGCAACCTGGCGACCGCAAACTGGAAAATCAACGGCCCGACTTCACTCAGAAAAAAAGTCTGGAGCAATGCCTACACGGTGATAAACCACCTCAACAACATCATCCAGCACGCAGAGAAAGGCGGGGAGAACGAGTTCAAGCACTCCAAACTGTATCTTGGTGAAGCGCTGGCGCTCAGGGCAATGATCCATTTCGACCTGGTGAGATATTTCGGTGCCCCGTTCTGGGCATCTGAAGACCTGAAAGCCAAAGCAATCCCGTATGTAAGCAGATATGCGTTCTCGGTCACAGATTATTCATCTCTTGACGAAGTGTACGATCTGATAACTGCGGAACTCACCAGAGCGGAAAGCCTCTTGGAGGAAGACAGTTCATTGGTTCCCGCAGTGAGGACGAATTCGGCTTACGGATTCACCGACGCGAGGATCACTCATATGAACCTATATGCAGTGCAGGCGCTTCTCGCAAGGGTTTACTGGACACGTGGGGATCTCGGCAACGCTGCCATCTACGCACAGAAGGTAATCGACAGCAAGAAGTTCTCTTTCAGGCCGTTAAGCACATTCGTCCAGAGCGACGGCGGGACATTGGACCTGAACGAAACCATCTTCGGATTCTATTCCGAAAGTTCCCAATCGACGAACAGCAAGCGCTACGGCTTAACGGGCACATCCGCCACATTCTCACTCGCTTCCGACTGGAAGAATCTCTATGAGGACAATGCCGGAGATGTCGCCGACTACAGAATCAATTCCTGGTTCGACAATACAGAGAACCGCCTCAAGAAGACCGTGAACTCGTCGGTGGCCAACGGCGCAGGCTATTCCGGAAAATCGATTGTCGGAATCAATGTCCTGAAACTTCCGGAGATGTATTACATTATGGCTGAGTTCTATATGACTTCCAATCCGCGACTTGCCGCTGAGTTTTTCAATGCAGTGACATCCACACGCGGACTCGAACCCGTAGCAGAGGGCAAACTCACCTATGACATGCTCTTCAATGAACGCAGGAAGGAATTCTACGGGGAAGGCTTCACCTGGTTCGAGATGAAGAAACTCGGAAAAGACATAAAGACCGCCGCCGGACAGACATTGAGCGGAAGCGTACCGGGAAACTACATTGTCCCGATACCTGACGAAGAGGATGAATCAAGAAAAGATATGGAGATTTAGGTTATGAACAGAATATACAAGGCAATTACGATACTTGCGGCTCTCCCGCTTCTGTTCTCCTGCAAGGGAACATGGCTGATGTATGACACGGAGCAGACTCCTGTGGTCTATTTCATGGAGGGCATCCAGACACATTCCCATTCATTCGCATTGATTCCGGAGAATGACATCACCGTATCGCAGGAGGTGTTCACCATGGGCAGACCTGTCTCTTATGACCGCGCTTTCGCGATAGAATTCGTGCCGGCTGCCGAGGGCGAGACTTTCTCGGCAGGCACAGTCACCTATCCGGTCATAACCGCGAGGGAAGGCATTGACTTCGAACTGGATTCGCTGTTCATTCCTGCCGGAAAGGTAAGCGGCAATGTCAAACTCACCTTCCACAGGCAGAAGGAGATGCAGGATACCTTCGTGAAAGTCAGATTCCGTCTGGTGGCCAATGAGAATTTCATACCTTGCGCTGCAGACAGTTCCGCGACACAGAAGATTCTCACTCCGGACTTCATCTATTACGTGTCGGACGGAGAACCGAGCTGCCCACCATGGTGGAAGGCCAATGCCAAGGCCGCCCCTGGATGGGACTATGACTGGGGAAATTTCTATCCTGAGAAATATCGCCGAATGCTTCAGTATTTCCAAGCTACGGAGGAGTCCTGCCCTGCTTTCTATGAATATGCGGTCACGAATTACGGCAAGAATCTGGACAATCCGGACGCCCCGATGAAGTTCTGGCGCAAGTCCTATATGGCAGCCTGGGCTAAATACGTGGCGCTGCCGCTGTACGAATACTATGAAAAATGGTATGCTGAACATCCGGAAGACCCTAATTACGAACTCATGGGCAGCGAAAATGTGAATATCAATGCCCGCAAGGGTTGGGGCAACCCGATGAGCGGCACTTACGGGTTCCTGAACTGATTCCGTCTGACATTTTTAAAATGAAGAACAGTATGACACGAACATATTACATATCGGCATTGGCGGGCATCCTGACGGCTTTTATGCTTCAGGGATGCTACAAAGTGAGCCCTCACGGATACAAAGAGCTCGCTCCGATAACTATCAATGCCACTTCCGACACCATAAACGTAAATCTCGGAACAGAGCTGGTTTACAATGGCCTGGACATCGTCAGCAGCAAGGAAACCACCTTCCAGTGGGCTTACGGTCAGGTCAAGTCAGGAACTGTGCCGGAACAGCACCAGTTCGAGAAAATGGAGGTAATCTCCACGAGCAGAACCATCAACTATACGTTCTCCAAAGTCGGCTCCTTCCTTCTGAGGCTGAGAGTTGACAACGGGGATAGCATTGAATTCAAATACTTTACGCTCAATGTCAATTCCGGTTACGATGAAGGCGTGGCGATTCTTTCCAATGACGGAGACGGCAACGGTTCACTCACCTTCGTCAAGACATTGACGGCAGAAGAGTCAGCCAAAGGCGAGCAGCAGGTGTTCACGAACATCTTCAGCGTGGAAGGGAAGACGCTCAAAAACGGCACGAGCCTCTACATCAGCGACAACACCTACAGCAAAATCACCTACTCCGGTTTCCTGATCGGCACCAATGACGAAGACGGCACCATCTACCATATGGACTGCAAGACATTCGAGCTGTACATGACGGCCAAGATGAAAGATTTCGGATCATATTGCGCTGAATTCGGCGGAGAATATGCTGAAGACAAGGCCTCTTTCGGCTGCTTCTTCAGATCCGCTGACGGCAGGCTGTTCCGCTATGACATGAACGGCGGTTTCATAAGCGAGATAACCGATGCGCCATTCAAGATTACCCGGATCTTCGACGGCACTACTAAAGGCACTGCAACAACCGCAAAGTCAACAAGATACCCGCTATTCTATGACAGCAGCACCATCGGCATAAGGAAAAGCGCATCTGCCGGCATCCGGACCAATTCTGAGGAAGGTTGGGAAATCGTCAATGCCGGTGCACAGCGGGTTTCATCGAATGCTTATATCCACGTGCTTTTCCGCAGCAAGTCAGACCCGACATCATATAAGACAAAAGTCACCTCTTCATCCTTGTCCGCATGGGCTACAAAAACAGAAGAAATCAACGGGGAAAGCGTTAAGATGGATGTAGAATATCCGTTCACCACCACAAGCCTGAAGATGGACAGCCACTCCAAGATATTGGGAAACCGCGTTTCTTCAGACGTCTATTATACTTATGACAATGCGATTTACAGGTGGAGTCTGACGTCCGCGCCGGGAAACAACCCTGCCATCAAGCTCCCTGCCGGTGAGCAGATCAGGGACATTGCCACGAACTTCAAGGGCAGAAAGGCGTCTGACGGGGAGGACAGACTCTATGTGGCCACCTACAATCCTTCGAGAAGCGGAGACCACAAAGGCAGCCTGTATGTTTACAGATATTCTGACGACACCCTGGTGGCTGCCTATGAAGGAATCTGCGATGACCCTGCAAGTGTAATCTACAAATACAGAATCAATTAAATCCACCATATATGAAAACGAAACTGACATTGGCGGTACTGACAGCAATGGCTGCGACCGCATTGACTTTCACGGGATGTGACGGCAAGAAGGACGTCGCCGTGGAAAAAGTCACCATCTCAGAGTCCAGTCTTTCCCTGAAGACCGGAGATGAAGCAAAACTGACGGCAAAAGTTCTGCCGGAGAATGCCACCAACACGACATTGGTCTGGAAATCGGGCAATCCGTCAGTAGCCTCCGTCACGGACGGTGTAGTCAAAGGATTGTCTGAAGGCACATCCACCGTCACCGTATCATCCGAGGACGGAAGTAAGAGCGCTTCCTGCCTGGTTTCAGTAAGCGATTACCATGCTGAAAGCGTATCCATAACTCCTGGCGGAGACCAGAATCTGAAGAAAGGTGAAAGTGTCCAGCTTTCCGCTTCTGTGCTGCCTGACAATGCTGTAAACAAGAATGTAGTATGGTCTTCTTCTGCACCTGCAGTCGCAAGTGTGGACCAGGCAGGCAAGGTGACTGCGCTCAGCGGAGGCGAAACCACCATCACGGTCTCTACTGTTGACGGCAACAAGACAGCTTCCGTAAAAGTTTATGTTACAGTGGCTTGTGCAGGTATCGCCCTTTCAGAAAGCAGTGTGGAGTTCTATGAGGGTATTCCTTTCACCGGGCTGAAACTTACTTTCACTCCGGAGGACTGTTCCGACAAAGAGGTGGAATGGACGTACGACACCACCATACTTACTGTTACGGCAGGAAGCGACGGCACATTGACACTTCTCGGAAATATCGAGGGTCAGACCACGCTCAAAGCCACATCCAAGGATGGCGGTTTCACAGCAGAATGTATTGTAAAGGTCCTGCCTACCGGCACTACGGTACCTGATGACAACTATGGCAAATACGAATAATCCGGAGGAACAGTTATGAAAACAAGATACATATTTTATATTGGCGCACTCGCAGCACTCTTGTCCGGCTGCGCAAAAGAAACGGCGGTAGTTTCCACTGAGGGTTCAAAAGCTGATGACGGTGTTCTCTACAGTTTCACCGCCACCGCTTCCGACCCTATGACCAGGTCTTTCTTCAAGGAAGAAGAGGCTCCGTCCAGATATATCTATTGGGAAGATACGGATGAGTTTGATTTTCACGATATTACCATCGGTGAGAGCAAGGAGAGCGTAAGCGTCACTTCTGCAAAACCTACGTCAATGGGCGCTTCCAAAAAGTCCGTCCTTTTCGAGAAGAAAGGCCACGACTACATGGTCATCTCCTATCCTAAGGGCGCGGTGGCACTGCTGGACAGCACATTCATAACCACGTACGTCACCAAAGCGACGACTGCCGATACGCTCGCCAACAATGCGGCCGTCAAGGTTTCCGTTCCTAAAGTGCAGGCATTGTCCTCAGTCCTTACTCCGGCCAATCTGCCTATGGTATCTTCCAGACTTGCCCTTTCCGACAAGGCCAAAGACTTGATATCATCAGGTAAAGACACCATTTCCACAGATTTCGTGAATCCGGTGAAGCTCACTCCTCTCGCAGGACTTGCAAAGATGACCATACTAGGACTTCCTGACGTGACGAATGCGAATGTCACCAAAGTCAATATACTGTCCGAATTTGACGCCAAAACCTATACCGGAATGCCACAGAGAGGCCTCCGCGGTGACAATATCATCAGTCTGAAAGACACTATGGCAGTCATCGGCAACTGGGTGTCCGGCGATTCCAGATTCGACATCTCACTCACCGGAGGCACAGTCGGCTACACGGCTGAAAATGGAGCCACCGTATGCTTCGTGGCCAACCACAGCGAGGCCGCCATGAAGACCATCCAGGTTGCCGTTTACACCTCTGACGGTGCAGTTTATAAAAAGACTTTCGACACGAGCAAGAAACTCATAAGTTTCAGCAAGTCCCGCGTTTCCTCATTCAGCCTGGACTTCACCAGCGGATCGGTTTCCAAAGCCGCATCATCCAGGTTCTCAGTAGAGTGGTCCAAGGGCTATCTGGTATATGACGGAGCAAACAAGTCATATAAGATCGGAGACAAGCAGGACATTGGTCTGTATTTCAAATTTGGAAGTGCAAATGCCATTGCCTTCTATGATTCCAATGAAGACTGGCTCAGCAGAATCAAGCCTTCCAACCTCGTACCTATTCCTATCCCCGGAACAGACAAATACCAGGAAGGGACAGCCGACGGGCAGACAATGAAAAACGGAACAGACAACTTCTTCTCCACTCAAAGCAGCATGGCTACCTCTTGGAGAACCCGCAAGGCCTACACCGTATCAGGCTCTACCGTCACTGAAAGCGACATGACATCAGAATCCGACTACTTCGCTTGGCAGGGCTCCAGCTCATTTGCCGGTGCAAACGACCCTTGCGCCCTCGTAAAAGTCGCTGACGGAGAGAAGAAATGGAGGATGCCTACACTGGAGGATGTCAATGACCTGATTTCCGTCGGTGCAGCCGGTATCGAGTTCGGCAACTTCGACGGTTCGGACATCAGATCAAGTGACGGCAAGAGCCGCTTCATAAGATATACGGACGGAGAACAGGATTTCTATCTGATGTCCACAGGCTGTGTCAGCACCAAAATTACAAAAAAATACAAATTGATACAGATGACCTACAGCCCTAAGTATGAGGTCAACTTCCCTACCGACAAGTACACCGGCACTGATGCGGCCCAGACCAGCACGTCAAAGAACTACTGCAGCACCTACTCGCTAAGTCTGTCAAGTGCCCCGGGCAAGACGACCGCCGCCAGGATAGACAAGAGTATCGCAAATACATACTCAAGCGGAGTAACAGATCCTACACCGTTGTGGGATGCATTCTGCGTGCGTTGTGTGAGAGACAAATAAAAACAACCTAAATAGATGAAATTAAGAAACATCATTATTCCAATGCTTGCTGCCGTTATGCTGGTGCCGGTCACCTGCGCGGCAGCATCGCCTGCTTCAAAGACCAGGAAGAAGAAAAAGGCCAAGACAGAAGTGGTGGCACAGGAGAGCAAACCGGCTCCCAAAAAGAAAGTGTCCCCGTATGACAAACTGATGAAAGACGTGAAAGTTTCAGCAAAAGGCGAGACATTCAGTCTTTACCGTACCGCCAAGGACAAAATCTACATGGAGATGCCCAAGAAATATATGGGCAGACGCATTATGGTCGGCGGCACCATCACAGCAGGAAGCAATCCTGCCTATGTCAATGTGGGATACAAGTACAACAAGCCGCAGTATTTCCAGATTGACCTCGTGGACAGCCTCGTGGTGCTGAGCCTGCCGGGCACTAACGCATCGACGTCAGACCCGCATATGCAGGAGGCGCTTTCCCGCAGCTTCATGCCGAAGATCCTCCGCCGCATCGCCGTTTCAGCACAGGGCAAAGACAGCTCTTCAGTAGTCTTCGACGTCACAGGACTTGTCAATGCCGCCGCACCGAAAGGCTCCGACTTCGCCATCAGCAAGTCCACCGAGGAGAAGACCACATGGTTCGGAGAGCTCAAGTCATTCAAGGACAATGCTTCCATTAAGGTTCATGCCAATGTGGACTTCACCAAATCCTTCCTCGGTTTCAAGGGCAAAGTCGGCTCAGGCTCCATCGAGTACACGGTTTCATTCCTGATGCTTCCGGAAAAGCCGATGCCTTCGAGAATACAGGACCTTAGAGTCGGAGTATTCCCTGTGGGTCCTGGCGAGGGCAGCATGAGATATGATGTTTCTTCGGCAGAAGACGGTTACAAAGGCTATGTCCTGGCCTCCAGATGGAGACTCGAACTGTCTGACACCACAGCCTGGCTGCTCGGCGGGAAGACGGTCACGGTAAAGAACCCGATCGTATGGTACGTGGACGACACTTTCCCTGAAAGCTGGAAAGAGCCGATCCGCAAGGGCGTACTCGCCTGGAATGCCGCATTTGAGGCCATCGGGCTGAAGGATGTCATGCAGGTAAGGGATTTCCCTACGCAGGAAGAAGACCCGGAATTCGACCCGGACAATCTGCGCTACTGCTGCCTCCGTTATGTTCCTGATGCGACCATGAATGCAAGAGGACCGAGCTGGACAGACCCTGTCACAGGTGAAATCCTCAATGCTTCAGTCCTGGTGTACAATGATGTCATCAAGCTCATCAACAACTGGCGTTTCGTCCAGACCGCACAGGTGGATGAAAGCGTCAGAGCCATCAAGATGCCACAGGAAATCATTGACGAGTCGCTGGTTTATGTGATCTCCCATGAAATCGGGCACACATTGGGTCTGATGCACAATATGGGCGCTTCTTCTGCCTATCCTACCGAATCACTGAGGGACAAGGCTTTCACCGCAGAATACGGCACCACGCCGTCCATTATGGACTATGCAAGGTTCAACTATGTCGCCCAGCCTTCCGACAAGGGCGTGAAACTCGTGCCTCCGAGTCTGGGTGTGTATGACAAATATGCCATCAGATGGCTCTACACTCCGGTAATCGGCGCCAAGGATATCTGGGACGAGTATCATCAGGCAGAGAAAATCCTGGACGAGAAGGCCGGCGACCCGATGTACCGCTATGGGGCACAGCAGGTTTCTGGCTATGCCGCATATGGTGTTTACGACCCGAGCTCACGTTCCGAGGACCTCGGAGACAATCCTATAAAGTCCAGCAGCTACGGCATCAGCAACCTCAAATACATCCTGCCTAAAATGAACGAATGGATCGGGGCGGAAGATGCTGACTTCTCTCACAGACAAGACCTTTATACACAGCTGGTTGCACAATACAACAGATATATCGGCCACGTGCTGTCGCAGGTCGGCGGCATCTACCTGAACTATGTCAAGGAAGGTTTCAACCAGAAGCCTGCCATTCCGGTAGATAGAGATGTACAGAAAGCGTCGCTGAAATGGGTGATTTCACAGCTCAGGAATTCCGCATGGCTGAATGAGCCTTCAGTCACATCCAACTTCCCGCTCGCGACTCCGCAGTCGAACAAAGTCTGCGCTTCGGTTGCCAGGACATTGGCCTCGACCGTCCCTGAAAACGTGGTCAGGGCCGCTGCAGTCGCAGGTGCGAAGAACGTCTATACCGTCAAGGATTACTATGACGACCTCTATCGTGAGCTTTTCGCATCATCCATTGCCGGAAAGAGGCTTACTTCCGAGGAGAAGACACTCCAGCGTGACATTCTCATTTTGAACGCAAAGGAAGTGAGGGGTGCGATGACCAAGACGCTGGCAGAGGAAGAAGGCAGCATTGACAATGAAGACTGGTGCGGCTGGGAACAGGATGGCCTCGGAGAGGGCAACAAACCTTATCAGGCTTCGGTCAGCATTATCCCGATCGATGAGACTGACAGTTACCGGGTGGCATTCCTCAACAAGGTGAAATCACTCGCCCAGGCTAAAAAGTCCTCTGCCCCGTCAGATGACCGTGCCCATTACGAATACATTTACGCAAGATGCTGCGCAGCATTGGAAAAATTTTAATAACATACTGAACCACAACACATTGAACCACTGACTATGAATATCAGATTGATTCTTGCGGCAGCGGCCGCCACTATGCTTGCAGGGTGCTCATCTCTGAAAGACGGAGAGTACAACCTGTCACTTGTCACTACCGGAGACGGCCACGGCTCCTGGTTTTCCAAACCATTCTCCGAGAAGGGCTCCTCAAGGAGTTCTCTGATGGCCCAGAGCCAGTATATCAATGAGTTGCGCTCGGAAAAGGGGGCGGACAATGTCATCCTCGTGGATGCCGGCGACAATTTCCTCGGGAGCAACGCCACGTTCTACTATGATTATGCCGATACATTGTCCCCGTACCTTTACCCGCGCCTCGCAGCATATATGAAATACGATGCCGTGGCAGCAGGACATTGCGATTTCGAGGCAGGCCACAGAGTCTATGACAGGGCTGCGGAGACGTTCCGTAAAGAGGGCATTCCGTTCCTCGCCGGAAATGTGGTCCGGACTGACAACGGCAAGAGATATCTCCAGACCGGCACCATCGTGAAGAAAAATGGAGTGAAGGTGGCGATTCTCGGCTATACCAATGCTGACAATGCTGCACTGATGGACAAAAGCGCCTACAGCGGGCTGGAGTTCAAGTCGCTCATACCGCTTGTGCAGGAAGACGTGGACGCTTTCCGCAAGAAGCACAAGCCTCAGGTGGTCGTGGTGGTAGCGCACACCGCCATCGGAAAAGGCGAGGGCAACAATGCCGAGAAACAGGGCCTGGACCTTCTCAACAGTCTGAAGGGCGTGGATTTCCTCGTGACTGCCCACGACCACTCGAACAAAGTGATCAAACGTGACAGCATCGTGCTTGTCGGCTGCGGAAAGTCGGGCCAATATGTGGGCCTCGGCGAGATAAAACTGCTCGTCAAGGGCGGCAAAGTAGTCAGTCGGGAGCTTGACGCCAAGTCCGTCGGCATAAAATACGACAATATTGACACGGCGATGGAAGAGGCATTCGAGAATGAGTTCAATGCTGTCAAAGCATTCTCCAACAGCAAGTTGGGCACAGTGAAGAAGGATATGGTCTCACGGGAATTCTATTCAGGCCAATGTGATTATCTGAATTTCCTTCACGCTCTGGCGCTCACATACTGTCCGATGGACATATCATTGACGGCAACTCTCCTCATCGACGGAAAAGTGCATGGCGGAGATGTCTCTTTCAATGATTTGAAGACAATTTACCCTTACGGGAACAAACTGATGGTGCTGAAACTTGCCGGAAAGGAAATAAAAGAGTACCTTGAGGCGAGTTATGACTTATGGATAGAAACCGTAAGCGGACCGGATGCGGAGCACATTCTCCGTATCAAACAGGCAAAGGATTGGAAGACAGGCCAGATGGCATGGAAACTCGCCAAGAGTCCGGCCAATTTCGACAGTGCTGCAGGCATTGACTATACTGTGGATGTCACCAGGCCGTATGGCGAAAGGGTGAACATTCTGAGTATGGCAGACGGCAGAGCGTTCGATATGGACAAGATGTACACTGTAGGCATCACCTCATATAGGGCGAGCGGTGCAGGCGGACTGCTTAAGGCAGCAGGACTCCTCTCCGCGGAAGATGTCGAAGCCCGCACGCTGTTCAAAGGCCCGGAATTCAGGACTATCCTCTACGAATACTTCCTGAAAAACGGAAGCATTGACCCTGAGGTCACCGGCAAGAAAGAACTTGTCGGAAGTTGGAAATTCGTGCCTGAAGGCGTGAGCGAAGGCATTGTAAAGGACGTTGAACTATTATATGGAAAATAAAGGAGTATGAACCTATCCGGCAACGCTGTTGCGAAAACATTGACAATCACCGCATTGTGCCTGTCTTTCCAGATAGCTGGACTGGCACAGGAGGTTTCCGGACTCGAGAGGAGGAAAGCCATCGAGGCGGAATATGGCGTAAAAGAGGCGGTTACCAGGTACGACACCAGGACCGAACTGATGGAAAACCCGGCAGGACTCTGCTCGGACTACTGCATGTATTCCTTTGGAGAGCACGAGATCAGCCCGGCGCCGTCCGGATACAAGCCGTTCTATATCAGCTATTTCGGAAGACACGGGGCCAGGTTCGCCCTCTCCGATGACATATACGAGAAGATCCACAAGGTTCTGCTCGACGCCCACAATGCAGGAAAGCTCAATGACAGAGGCGAGAGGCTTTGGAAAGACTATGAGGATTTCTACCCTTCCGTAGCGCACAGGGGCGGAGACCTGACTCCAAAAGGTCAGGAACAGCTCAGGCGTATCGCCGGTATAATGTACCGGAATTTCCCGCAAGTGTTCAAAGGCCGCACGGTAGCTTCCATACTCTCTACCCCGATACCGCGCACGATGCTCACGATGTTCTCTTTCGTGGATGAACTCAGAGGTCTGGACAAGGATTTCTCTTTCACCGTAGATGCGGGAAGGTGCTATTTCCCTATTCTCGAGCCGAACAAATCCATCAGCCCGATCAAGGTAAAAGTACCTCTTCCTGAGGAGGCCGTGAAGTCTGCCAAGAAATTCGCTGCGGACAAAATCGACGCCAAGTCTTTCTGTTCCAAGTTCTTCAATGATACAGACTACCTCGAATCCGCTTACGGAATGTGGAAATTCGAGTCGGACATGAGAAACATAGTCTGTGATGTCAAATGCCTGAAGGATGTTCCTGAAGACACTTTCTCCGATGTCTTCACCACTGAGGAACTTTTCGGAATCTGGGAAGTCAGGAATTACAACGGATACATCTACATGGGCCGCACTCCCCTCTCGGACAACAAGAACTGCATCAACAATTCATCCATTCTGAAATCCATCATTGAACAGGCCGATGCTGACATCGCATCCGGAGAACGCCAGCTCTGTCTGAGGTTCTCCCACGACACGGCCCTGCTTCCGCTGATGTGCTTCATGCGACTTGACAATTTCGGGGCGGTAGTGGATGATCCGGAAGAGGTGAAGAATTATTGGCGCTCCGATTTTATACCTATGGCAGCCAATTTGCAGTTGATATTCTACCGCAGCAGGAAAAGTGCCGACATACTTGTCAAGGTGCTGTACAATGGCCGTGAGGCCTCCCTTCCGCTTCCGGAAGCTGCGCCTTCGTTCTATGGATGGACAGAATTCAAGGCTTATTATCAGGCACTTATGCCGGGAGGGAACAACTAAGCATATAAGATGAAACGACATACTTACCGCATTGAAGGAAAATTCGATTTTGAGGCAGGAGGAAGTGTTTCCTCATTGGAGGTTGCTTATCATACATCCCCTATGGATTACCATAAGGGGATGAAAACTATATGGATATGCCATGCATTGACATCCGATTCAGATGCCGAGGAGTGGTGGCCGGAACTTGTGGGGCCGGGAAAACTTTTCGATACTGAAAAGTATTTCGTCGTCTGCGGCAACATGTTGGGTTCCTGCTATGGCTCCAGCGGGCCTTCAAGCATTGACCCGGAAACCGGCAAACCCTATTATTTCAGTTTTCCGAAGGTTACCGTGCGCGATATCGTGAACGCCCTGGACGCGGTCAGAGAACATATCGGAATCGGGCATATAGATTTGCTTGTGGGAGCGAGCATCGGTGGCTTCCAGGCGCTTGAATGGTCCGTGAAATGCCCAGACCTGTTCACCAAGGCGGTCTATATTGCGACCAGCTCGAGAATCAGTCCGTGGCTTACAGCCTTTGAGGAGTCACAGAGAATGGCATTGGAGGCTGACCCTACTTTCAGGGCCTGTGAGAGTCTGGACGGCGGCAAGAAGGGCCTCGAATGTGCCAGAACCATCGCATTGCTTTCGTACAGATGCGAAGACGGCTACAATCTCAAGCAGCAGGAGCCTTCCGACGACACGCTGTTTGCAGACAGAGCCGGTTCATATCACAGGTATCAGGGGCACAAGTTTGCGGAAAAGTTCGATGCGTACTCGTATTATTACCTGTCGCTGAGTGTGGACAGCAACAATCTGGGACGCAATCGTGGCGGAGAAGCGGCGGCATTGGGCATGATACGTGCGGAAGCCACATTCATCGTCATTGACTCAGACCTCATATTCCCTCCGTACAGGATGAAATGGATGTCCGGGCAGGTGAAAGGCTCGAAATTCCACGAAATCAAATCCCACTTCGGGCACGACGGCTTCTTCCTTGAATGCGCACAGCTGGATGAGCTGATACGCCCGATAGTAAACAGTCTGACAGAATAAAAAACATATATTATGAAAGTAGCAGTTGTAGGTGTTACAGGACTGGTAGGAACCAGGATGACAGAAGTGCTGGAAGAAAGGCATTTCCCTGTAACTGAATTCATTCCTGTTGCCTCAGAGCGTTCCGTGGGCAAGAAGGTGATGTTCAATGGAAAAGAATACTCCGTAGTAAGCGCCGAGGACGCCATCGCAGCCGAACCGGACCTTGCGATATTCTCTGCAGGCGGCGGCCCGTCCAAAGAGCTTGCCCCGAAATTTGCGGCCGTCGGTTGTCGCGTGGTGGACAATTCATCCTGCTGGCGTATGGACCCGACCAAGAAGCTTGTCGTTCCCGAGGTCAATGCAGATGTCCTCACAAAAGACGACTACATCATCGCCAACCCTAACTGTTCCACCATCCAGATGCTCCTTCCTCTCGCACCGCTTCACAGGAAGTACCGCATAAAGAGAGTGGTAGTGTCCACCTACCAGAGCGTGACAGGAGCCGGCAACAAGGCTGTGGCCCAGATGGAAGCCGAGCGCGGCGGTGCAGTATGGGGTGAATACCCTGCCAAGTTCCCGCATCCTATCGACCAGAACATCATCCCGCACATCGACGATTTCCTCGAGAACGGCTACACCAAGGAAGAGATGAAGATGGTCAATGAGACGCACAAGATATTGAATGACAATACTATAGGCGTCTCAGCGACAACCGCTCGTGTACCAGTTATCGGAGGGCATTCCGAATCCATAAATCTGGAATTCGAGAAGGAATTCGACCTTGCTGACGTACGCAGAATATGGGAAGAGACGCCGGGCATCACGGTTCAGGACGACACGGCCCATAACGTATATCCGATGTGCCGTTTTGCGCTCGGACACGACGATGTTTTCGTAGGACGCCTCCGCAGGGATTTCTCAGTAAAATCAGGACTGAATTTCTGGTGCGTTTCTGACAACATCCGCAAGGGTGCCGCCACAAATGCCGTACAGATTGCAGAAGTGCTTCTCCAGAAAGGATTCCTTCCTTCCGAATAATTATGGCTGACAATTATCTTGAGTCCCGTTACGAGGAGGTTTTCGGCTCGGGAGCACGGAAAAGCGTCATCAAACGCACCAATCCGTCGCTGAACACGCTGCTGGTCAAGAACCGCACGATCCGCCGTTTCCGACAGGACATTGACATAAACGCTGAGCACCTTCCTGAAGAAAGATACATCGACATTGACCTCGGCATTTCTCTTCAGAGCATGGCGCTGAAAGCGGTGGAACTCGGCCTCAACTGCCTGATAAAAGGAAACTTGGACAGAGATGCGCTTAGGGCTTTCTTTAAAGAGGAGGACGAGCGTATCATCGCTGAGAACGGATATGAGGTCTTGGAACCTGTGGCGGTGTTCTGTGTCGGCAAGAGTGCGGAGAGCGTTTTCCTAAAGCCGGTAATTGCCGGGGAAGACCTCACTCCCTACACCAAGGACGGGGTTCACTATGTCCCGAAACTCCAAAGCGAAACATTGACTTTAAAATAGAATTTTACTATCCACTGATTATGAAACACATTCATCTACAGATTGCCTTGGCGGCACTTTTCATCTGCGGTGCAGCGCACGGTCAGACTACCTCAAGAGCCGCAGACTCCACCGCTTTTGTCAATGCTGAATGGAACTGGAAAGACCTCGGCAAGGGGGCATTGGCCGGTTCTGCGCACATCTCCATGTTCGGAGGCGACCAGACTGTCTCCATCGTAAAATACCCCGCCAGGAAGTTCCGCACTTCCATCGAGGAATCAGCTGGCGATTTGTGCGTGACTACCGATTCATTGGCCAAGAGGACTGAGGCGCTCGCTGCGATAAACGGCAGTTATTTCAATGTCAAGACACTTCAGCCTTGCACGTTCTTCGCATTGGCCCACAATGAGATAAGCCGCACTGCCCAGTCAGAGTTCTTCAGGACCAATGCTTTAGTGGCCTTCAAGGACAAGAAGGGCCGCAAGATGGATATAATGCTGTGTGACACAACTCGTTACGAATACTACACGAAGCGTTATCATGCGGCATTGGCTTCAGGACCGCTGCTTATTCAGGATGGCAAGATACCTGCTTTCGCCACTGACAGGAATTTCAGCAACGCACGTCATCCGAGGACATTGATAGGAAAGGACAGCCGCGGCAACTATTATTTCGTCACCATCGACGGGCGCGCAAAGAATCACGCTGACGGGGCTACATTGACCGAAAGCGCTCTGATTGCGCTCTGGGCCGGTATGGACAATGCCATAAATCTGGACGGGGGCGGTTCCACGACGATCTGGACGGCTGAAGACGGCGTTCTGAACCACCCTACAGACAACCGGAAATTCGATCACGCCGGCACACGTCGTGTTCCGAACATAATCATAATGAAGTAAGTTTATGCTTTCTTCTTGTAGAGTCCTGACCAGGTGATGAGTGACCAGATTCCGTTTACGAGATAGAGTCCGCAGACAATCGGCATAAACACGTGTCCCACAGAGATATGCATTGCCAGCTGGAAGACATTGACCAGAAGCCAGGCTATCCAGCAGTCCCATTTCTTGAGAGCTGAGAGGAACTGTGCAACAAGGATTAGCACGGTCACGCATGCATCCAGATACGGTATAGGGTCTGACTGGATTTTGCCCGGGAAGATGGCATTTCCTGCAAGGCTGATGAACCAGCCCCATCCTGCCGCAATGACGAAAACGGAAACGATGGCGAGAATGCGCTGTTTCCAGTTGAGCATGGTCACTTTAAGTGCGCTGCTGTCCGCAGAGCTCTGCTCGTCCTTTCGCGGATGGGTCCATCTGTAATGTCCTAAGACATTGATTCCTAAAGATATAGGCTGAAGGAGCAAGTTGGCGTAAAGGTTCTTGTTCCAGAACATCAGGAGCAAGAGGAGGGAATACAGGTATCCCACCCAGAAATTGTATTTGCTGTTGCGGCCGGCAAGGAATACGCATGTAAGGCCTACTACGGATGTCAGCAGGTCAATGAGAAGGACAGGAGTGTCGCCTCCTATCGTAAACAGAGTATAGTTAATAAAGTTCATTGTCTGAGATTTAAGTTTTCTTCAGCGGGATCATGCGACTAACCCACTGAGCCTTCGAGTGATACCTGAAGCAGTTTCTGAGCCTCCACTGCGAATTCCATTGGCAGTTTGCTCAGCACCTCGCGTGCATAGCCATTGACAATCAGTCCCACAGCATCTTCCGGACCGATTCCGCGCTGGTTGCAGTAGAACAGCTGGTCCTCACTGATCTTGGATGTGGTAGCCTCATGCTCCACGACTGCTGTAGTGTTCGCGCTGCGCACATCAGGGAAGGTATGGGCACCGCAGGCGGAACCTATCAGAAGGCTGTCGCACTGGGAGTAGTTCCTGGCTCCGGCAGCTCCCGGAAGCATTCTCACAAGACCACGATAGCTGTTCTGGCTGTGTCCTGCTGAGATTCCCTTGCTGACTATCCGGCTGCGTGTTCCTCTGCCTATATGTATCATTTTCGTGCCAGTGTCGGCCTGCTGATAGTTGTTCGTCACGGCTACGGAATAGAACTCTGATGAGGAGTAATCTCCCTTTAATATGGTGCTCGGATATTTCCACGTGATGGCAGAACCTGTCTCGACCTGTGTCCATGAAAGGTGTGCGCCTTCCATGCATATTCCCCTCTTGGTCACGAGGTTAAGGATTCCTCCACGACCGTTTTCATCACCAGGATACCAGTTCTGGACTGTGCTGTATTTCACATCGGCATCCTTGAGCGCCACTATCTCGACTACTGCCGCATGAAGCTGGTTTTCGTCACGCATCGGTGCGGTACAGCCTTCCATATAGCTTACGGTCGAGCCCTCGTCAGCCACGATTAGCGTCCTCTCGAACTGCCCCGTGCCCTTTGCATTGATACGGAAATAACTGGAGAGTTCCATCGGGCAGCGCACTCCTTTCGGGATGTAACAGAATGAGCCGTCGCTGAATACGGCGGAGTTCAATGCCGCGAAATAGTTGTCGCCGGACGGGACTACGGTCGCAAGATATTTGCGTACCAGGTCAGGGTGCTCCTTTACGGCCTCGCTGAACGAACAGAAGATAATGCCACGCTCTGCAAGCTCTTTACGGAATGTGGTAGCGACTGATACTGAGTCGAATACGGCATCTACCGCTGCCACGCCGGCAAGTACTTCACGCTCCTTGAGAGGTATGCCGAGTTTGTCGAAGGTTTCCGCCAGTTTCGGGTCGATCTCTTTCGGCCTGTCAGAGTCTTTCTTCGGAGCCGCATAATATATAATATCCTGATAATCAATGTGCGGCATATCCAGATGCCCCCATTCCGGCATCTCCATCTTCTGCCATTTGCGGAAAGCATCCAGTCTGAAATCCAGAAGCCACTGCGGTTCGTCTTTCCTCTTGGAAATCATCCTGACAATGTCTTCGTTCAGTCCTTTCGGTATAAATTCCTGCTCCACGTCCGTTACAAATCCTTCCTTATATTCGGATTTCGTAATGTCGTTCAGCAGTTCCTTTTCTTCGTTTATATCCATAATTCGAAATTATAGTTTTTACAGCGCCATCAGGTCTGCCAATACTACAGCAGTCATCGCCTCGACCACCGGCGGCGTCCTTAGCGCAAAACATACGTCGTGACGGCCCGGAATTTCCAGTTCCGTCATCTGTCCGGTAGTAAAATTCAGTGTTTTCTGTGCCTTTCCAATGCTGGATGTCGGCTTGAACGCCACCCTGAATACCAGAGGATTGCCGTTGGTTATGCCTCCGTTTACTCCTCCTGCGCCATTCTTTGCCGGATGACCGGTCCTGAATTCTCCGTCTGCCGGAACGAAAGGGTCATTGTGCTGCGAACCTTTCATTCTCGCGGCCTCGAAACCGTCTCCGAATTCTATGCCACGCACACCAGGTATCGAGAATATTGCGTGAGAAATCATTGACTCGACAGAGTCGAAAAACGGCTCTCCTATGCCTGCAGGAACGTCGGAGACTGTACATTCCACGATTCCGCCGACCGAGTCTCCTTCGTTTATAGCCTGGTCCAGCACATCTTTCCATATGACGGAAGCGGCAGCATTTTCCTCTCCGGAAGCCGCTACAGCATCCTGTCTGCTCACTCCGCCTACCTCTATCAGTTCTGCCTTGATGCTGCACACGCACATCTTCTTGGCCACGACTCCTGCCGCGACGATAGGCAACGTGAGCCGGCCGGAAAAGTGTCCGCCGCCACGCGGATCATTGAAATCCAGCCACTTGACGCTTGCAGTATAATCAGCGTGCCCAGGACGCGGGACATCATTGAACAGCTTATAGTCGCCTGAACGGGTGTTCCTGTTGTGGAATATCACAGCAAGGGGCGCTCCGGTGGTATGTCCGTTGTAAACTCCGCTCAAAATCTCCGGTTCGTCGGTCTCTATCCTCGGCGTGGTGCCTTTCGGGCCGCTTTTACGTCTCAGGATATCCTCGACGAAATCGTCTTCGGTCAGAGGAAGGCCTGGCTGCACGCCATCGAGAACGACACCGATTGCGGTGCCGTGGGACTCTCCAAAAATGGAGACGCGGAATTTTCTGCCAAAAGAATCCATTCTTTCAAGTATTTAAGATTCAACGCCTGTCAGGCGCGAAAACAACTTCTGAAAATCCGGGAACGATTTCGCCACGCATTCCATGTCATCTATCAGCACCGGCGAATCCGCTCCAAGTCCAGCCACCTTCAACGCCATCACCATCCTATGGTCGTGGAATGAGGAGTATTCCCCGCCCTTCAGAAGACGCCCGATCAGACATCTCTGGGCCAACGAATGCCCTTCTATAATCATCTCGTCGCCAGAAATCCTCGCTTTCACACCCATCTGCGTCAGCATTGACAATATCGCCTGTCCTCTGTCGCTCTCTTTATTGGCAAGGCGGCCGACTCCTGCAATCCGGCTTGTCCCCTGGCAGAAAGCGGCCAGAACCGAGATTATCGGGAACAAATCGGGGCAATTGTTGGCATCAACCTCGAAGGCATTGAGCGGCGCCCTCTGCACATGCACCAGGCCCTTCGAGTCATTGTACCCATCCTGAGACAGACTCGCGCCCGCTTCCATCAGAATGTCCATAACGGACAAATCCGCCTGGAGGGAACGCGTGTCAAGTCCGGCGAGGTCGGCTTTACCGAAAACCGCGCCTGCCACGAGGAAACACGCCGCCGAGCTCCAGTCTCCTTCTATCTCCATCGACGACGCCTTATACGACTGCCGTCCTTTTATATGCAATACAATCTCTGTACAGTCATTCCAGTCCTGGGACTCCGCGAATTCCGGACCGCCTTCCATATCACAACGCACCTTCACGCCGAATGCTTTCATAACATCCATTGTGACAAACAGATACGGGATGCTCTTCGGGTTTAGAATCCTCACGGTCGAGTCTTCTTCCAGCAGGGGCAATGCCATAAGCAACCCCGAAATAATCTGCGAACCACCTGAGCCTGAGACAGTTACTTTTCCACCTGTAAGCTTTCCGGAGACCTTCAGCGGCACGAAAACTTCTTCAGTGCTTCGCTGCGCCGCGTCTTCCTGCGGAAGGTTTTCCAGACTCACCCCGAATGACGCCATAATCTCGCGGGCGCCTTTCAGCGGCCTCCGGGTCAATGTACCTTCTCCCGCAATCTCCGTCTCTCCCCCGCCAAGAGCCGCCACAAGAGGTATCATCAGCCTCGTCAGCAGACCGGATTCGCCGGTTTCCAGTCTTGTCAATGCCAATCCGCCCGCTTTCGCGCCGATTCCTTTGATTGTCAATGCAGATGTATCCTTGGTTACCTGACCTCTCTCGTAAGACAAGCCTACCGTAATGTCTGCGCCCAGCGAACGGGCTACGGAAATGGCCGATTCATTGTCCCCGCATGGGGAATATCCTTTCAATGTGGTAGTTCCTTCAGCCAATGCTGCTGCAATTATTGCACGCTGCGCAAAGCTTTTGGAAGAAGGCATCTGGATAATATCGCGGTCTGCCGGCATTGACGGTAACCTGTTGCCATAAACGAGCTGCTTCATCCGGGCCGTGGTCATCTGGCCCGGCGCGGCCGCTTCGCTCTGATTCAGAGCGGCATAGGTGTATGGGGCGCCTTTGGCAAGGCATTGTATCCTGGAAGTCTTCCCCTGCTCGCCCATTGCGAATGCTATGAGTTTTGCGGGGTCGAATGTGTCATAGAGTGACAGGAGTCTGGTGACGGAAGCATTGACCTGCTCATCGTCCCCCTGGGCTGTGGTAACGATCTTGGCGATGTCGGCACCGATGGCGAAACATTTCTCTGTCAATGCTTTAAGGGCCTCCGCCGAGTCTGTCCCGTTATAATCGTGGTAGGACCTGACATAGACGGTTCCGTTTTCACGGGTTTCCCGACGCAGGCGCTTGGACATCATCGCGGGCGCTTCGATTTCGAGGTCCACGAACGCTGCTCCTGAATGTATTGCAGTGATGAGTTCAGATTCGGCTTCCTGAACGGCTCTGGTGTCGATTTTCCTGTCATCCATGTCTGGATTCGCTGCCACAATACGCTTGCGCACCTCACTGATGCGGCAAGTGGCCACAAGAGGCACGTCCGATGTGGAAAACAGTTCCTCTATGTCCTCCATCGACAACGGACATCTGTCCAGTCTGATTTCAGCCATCTCCACGGTCCCGCTTTCCAGAATTCCCAATATCTCGTCTATCGTCTTATTCTGTATTGTAGTACAAATCATTATCTGCAATCTTTCCAACCTACAAAGATAGTGATTTTTTCACCGATAATTTTATTACGGCACATAAGCACCTCGGTCAATGTCGTATTGCCTGAAGTTTTTATGGTTTGAACATAATGTACAAATTTTGATATATCAGAAAATGTACATATTTTTGTATCAAAATTCAAACATTATGGCAGCTCCATTTATTTTCGGAAAAATTGCAGAAGGCAACAATTTCATTGATAGAGAGAACGATACCAAGAGGCTGGCGGAAAATTTCATGAGCCTCACGAATACAATCCTCATTTCACCAAGAAGATGGGGTAAAAGCTCTCTTGTCCATAAAGCCGGAAAAGAAGCCATGTCCAAAGACTCAAATCTGAAAATCGTGTTCATTGATATCTTCAATGTCAGAACTGAGAATGAGTTTTACAGCAAATTTGCGTCAGAAGTGCTCAAACAGACTGCTTCCTCCCTGGACAATATTATGACTGCCGTTAAGAAATACGCATCTGCAATTGTTTCCGGACTCAGTTTCGGAGATGCCGCTGCTCCTACATCCATTCAATTTCAGATAAGGGAGCCTAAGATGAGCATTGACGAGATTCTGGATCTTCCTGAAAAGATCGCTGCTGACAGAAAGATGAAAATTGTCATATGCATCGATGAATTCCAGCAAATCGGCATGTTCGAGTCCCCTAAAGCGTTCCAGGCGACACTTAGAAGCAAATGGCAGCTCCAACAGCATGTTTCGTACTGTTTGTATGGCAGCAGAAGGCACATGATGATGGAAGTGTTCGGCAAAGTATCCATGCCATTCTATAAATTCGGAGCAATATATTTTCTGGAAAAAATCGACAGATTATTCTGGCCTGATTATATTTCCAGAGAGTTTCTGAACACCGGCAAACGGATTACCGAAGGACAATGTGAAAGAATAGTGCAGCTTGCTGACAATAATCCGTATTATGTGCAACAGCTTGCCCAAACCACATGGCTTCATTGCCAGAGCGACTCTTGCACAGATTCGGATATAACAGATGCTTTCGAAGATATTTTGAGACAGCAAGGCGAACTCAACCGGGCCTTGACGCTATCTCTGACCATTTCCCAGCAGAATCTTCTTCATGCAATGTCAGCAGGAGAGAAGAATCTTTCATCACAGAGAGTTATGAAAGAGTACGGCCTCAAGTCCAGTACCGAGGTATCCAGAGCCAGGAAAGCATTGATAGCCAATGATATTCTGGACGACTTCGGCAAACAGTATTCATTTGAAGACCCGATATACGAGTACTGGCTGAAAAATGTCTTTTTTAAAGATTAACCGTGCGCTCCACCGGAAGGTCCACGATGCGGACATCGCCTATGGCGCGGATCAGGACGAAATGCACTATGCCGTTTTCAGCTTTTTTGTCCTTTTTCATTGCCCCGGACAGGGATTCCGGCGGGAACGGACACTCGGTCGGCAGGCCGCATCGGCTGAAATCACGTGCGAGTCTTGCTCTCAGTGATTTGCCTTCTTCGCTGATCGCAGTATCGTTCTGCCCGGCAATATTTTCCAGCTGCAAAGAGTTCTCCGGAGCGAGGTTATAGTATCGTTCGGAAGCTTTTGCCGCCATAATCATCCCCATTGCCACAGCTTCGCCATGTGAAATACCGGTATGCCTCGACATTGACACGGACTCGATAGCATGCGCGAAAGTATGTCCGAGGTTCAGTTTCCGCCTCTCTCCGCACTCGAATTCATCACGCTCGACAATCCCGGCCTTGATCCTCGCAGCGGCCGCCGCAAGTTCCTCAATCTCAGCCATATGCAAGGCTATCGCCTGTTTCCGGTCAATGCTTTCGTGTATCTCGGAGAGAACTTCGACCGCCTTTTCGTAGTTGTTGCCAGCATTGTCAATGATGAAGGTCTTCAGGAGTTCGGCGGCACCTGCCAGGAAGTCTCTATATGGCAATGTACCAAGAACTTCCGGGCCGATATATGTGAATTCCGGCTGCCTGATCACGCCCAATATATTCTTGTAGTTTTCGAAATTCACCCCTGTTTTTCCGCCGATTGCGGCATCGACCTGCGACAGAAAGGTGGTAGGAACATAAGCGAACCGGATTCCTCTCTTGTATATGGATGCGGCGAATCCGGCCATGTCCGTGGTTATGCCGCCGCCTATCGCAAGCAACAGCGCATTGCGGCCGGCGTCATTGTCCATCAGCCACTTGCATATTTCCAGGACAGTGGACATTGACTTGTTTTCCTCTGAGACATCAAGCAGGAGCAGGTTCGACGGATGCGGCAAGGTGCCTTCAAGCTTTTGCTCCTCATGTGCTTTCACGACTTGCTCCGCACTTGGTTTTACCTGTCTGTCCGCGACCACGAAAACAGCTGGATATCCTTTCAGGTATCCGACCACGTCCGTAATCTTCTGTCCGCTATATATCTTGCATTTCATAACGACTAAGTTTCCGCCATCGCGAATATAGCAAAATATCATAATTCCCGAAAAAGTCCATGTTACATTATGCTGACAGGCACTGAAATATTTGGTATTTCGCCAAAAAGTCCTAACTTTGCCATTCCGATTCCAATCGATGCCCGAATGGCGGAATTGGTAGACGCGTTGGACTCAAAATCCAATGTCCTTTAAAAGACGTGCCGGTTCGAGCCCGGCTTTGGGCACCAAGTCGTGCTGTCAGAGTTTTCTGACGGCACGATTTTATTTTTGGGTGCATAAAGCATTGGATTTTCGCACATTACATAAATAATGTCTTTATATCTAATGGTTCGAGTTCTTTCTTTTGAAAATTGCATTTTTTCTGATAAAATCGAACCGCATATATCAATTCGCTCATTCACAGAGAGTTGACGCAAAAAGTCTCCTAAATGATCAAGAATGGCTGAAGACTTCTCCATCTTTGAAACAATTTCACTTTCCGACGGTAACGATTGAAGGTCATCAAGCCGCTCATGATGCTGCTTCATTTCCTTTTTTAACCGATCAGAGATTGCAGAAAAGTCCTCCGTTGATATTTTATCCTCCAACAACATATCTTGAACCTTATTCAGTTTATTCTGAATAGCCGCCATTTCATTCTGTATATTCTCTTTTTTTGCAGTTATGTCCTGCTTACTCTCACCTGACACATCACAGAATATTTCCGAAAACAGTTTTTTGATATTTTCTTTTGGTTTAAGCGCATTAAGCATTGCTTCAAATTCATAATTTACGACATCGGCTCTCATTCTATATTTTCCGCACTTATTACAATGATAATAAGGGTATCTATTATGTCGTCCCTTACTGAAAGATGCATATACTTTTGCTCCGCATTCAGGACAAGCCATAAAACCATGAAGATAGAATTCAGGCTTTGGCATTTTGGATATTCCACGCTCAGCATCAACTTTCTTTGCAAATCTATTACGCTTTCGCTTTTTCGTGGGCGCGAGCACATCTTGCACTTGTTCAAAAGTCTTTCCGTCTATCAATGGAACATGTACTCCTTTTACATATTGATCTGGATCATCATTGTATGCTGGGACAAATACGTCTCCTACATAGAACCGATTACGAAGAATTTCGAAAAAGGTGGTTTCTCCGCACCTGAAACCTTGGCTTTTAAGTTCTCTCCAAACCATAGTCGGAGTCTTTATGCCTTTAGCCACTTCATTAAATGCCTTTATGACAAATCGAGATTGCACCGGATCGACCTCAACGGATTTATCATAATCTCCCCTATTGACATTGACATAACCTTTCGGAGCCTTGCTCGCCCATCGTCCCTTCAACAGGGTAGCATGAATGCCATCACTTGTCGCTCTCGACCGCTTATCATTATCAACCTCTGCCATTGACAGGTATAATCCAAGCATTATCTTCGATTCCGAAACAGTATGATCTATCCATTCTTCTTTGGCATTAACCTCAACGCCGCATTTGCGGAAATCCTTTATAAGCCTATTCCCATCTTCCGCATTTCTTGACAATCTATTCCAACGCAACACGATGAAGATATCCACATCTGAACTCCTTCTCATGTATTTTTTCATCGCCTTACGAAGCTCGGGACGGTCAAGTGTCTTAGCAGAATAGTCTTCTCGAAAAACCTCAACAACATCGGCATTGTTTTTAAGACACCATTCCCGAAGTTCCTTCTCCTGATGATCCAACGAACAACCTTTTGCCTGTTCATCTGATGAAACACGACAATATAATACAGCTCTTTTTCTCGTCATAGGTCAATATTTTTCATGTAATTATTATAGGTAACAGCCAACATATACAGCCATTCTCTGAGAATCTGAATATCTTCGGACGACATAGCTTTCCCATCTTTGCCCAATATGCGTCTACATTCTTCAATTGTTATCATTCATACACCCATTTAGCCTCTTAGGCTCCGCTGAAGGTGTAATTGTTCCTTTACGGTTATTTTTCATCGCACATTTAGTTATATCCCTTTCGGGCATTATTTTCATTCTAAACATACAGAAATTTTTAGAAAGATCTGATTTTACATAAACAGACGTTTTACCTTCTGAAGTGTTCCGACTGAAGTACCTGTAATAACGGACACATTGCGTAGAGATATTCCCTTTCTAAGCAGCGCAAGTTCTTTGGAGTACTGGATCATCATTGTTTCTGTGGACTTTCGATAACCTTCTTTTCTACCGACTTGACCACCTCTGGATCTATAAGCATTGTAGCCGCTTTCCATACGGTTTCTTATCAAAGACCTTTCCATAGAGTTGAATTGTGCGAGGATACCAAGAACAAGGCTTGCAATCGGGTTAATCTTCCCATCAGGGAGCAATGTTTCAAGTCCATTCTGATGGATATAGACACTGATTTTCCTATCGTTGAGGTATTCTATGATTTGCAGGAAATCAACAGCCCTACGACTTAAACGAGAGCATTCAAATATAAGAACTTTATCCACGGGATTATTATTGCAGTACGCAAGCAATTCAGACATCGCCTCACGTTCGTTTACTTTCTTTGCGCCACTGATGGTTTCAGCAAATTCACGCACAACATTATACTGCATCCTTGCTGCATACGACCTCAACTCAGACAACTGCCTGTCATAGTCCTGAATCTTTGTTGAAACTCTTGCATAAATCACAACATCCATAGTATCATTATCTTAATGTCCGCCGGCTAAAGTATAGATCATTCTTCAGTTACACAAGGATCATCTGAACTTTTTTTATTCTTGAAATATCAAGAAAACAAGTGTTACGTATCATATATTTTGCTACATTTGCAAAAATGATATTTGCTTATGATTAAATAACAGAAAATAAGACATATAAATAAAAGCGTTAGCTTCTATTCTTGCTTCCTAAAAATCGCCAAATTCTTAAGTAGCAGTCGAGAATATAAGTTGATGTCCACGTTGTTATGCAACGTGGGCCTTTACTTATTTGACTGCAAGGTGTTTGGCGATACCTAAGGAACAAATAAAGCGAAGGGCCCACGTCTTTTATTTGTCTTCACCTCCAATATGGCCCATCAACTAATAATAATGACAACCTAATTAATCTTAAAAATTCATGAAACGCGTTTTAGTGAACATTATGATTGTAGCACTTTTCTCTCTCGGCTTTTCGAGTTGTGCCACAATGAGCAAAACAGGAGCATCAGCACCATTTGCATACACGGAAGTTCATCCAAATGAAATCCGAGCAAACTTGGATTTTAACACATCTGAAAAAGTTCAGGGGACTGTTAAAGTAGGTTATCTCTTTGGAATAAAAGTGAGTGGCGGCAGAGAATATGCGGAAGTGCTAAGTTCAAACAACAGTAAATCAATTTTCGGTTTAAGAGGGAAACGCATCCGTTCTATGGCAATGGCAAAGGCGCTTCACGGAACAGATTACGATATGATTATCAATCCTCAGTATGAAACCCAACGGAAGAAAGTACTATTCGGATTATTCACTCGTTATACCATGACTGTTAAAGGATATGGAGCTAAAGTCAACAAACTTTATCAAACAGATTCTCCTTCAGAGATAAAAGACATCCCTCTTTCAAGAGACTAACAGTGTGATTTAACTCACCATCGGAAATAGAATCACTATGACAATGACTTCCAACAGGAACTTGCGTAGTGATTCTTTTCTGTTTTTATGTGGTGCCACGTTAATCTTGTCAAGCAACTTTCTGTACGGCTTGATCAGTTGAGATATGTGGGAACTTGAACTTGCATAATTTCGTAATTCAGTCTCAACTTTGACTATATCCATATCACAATCCCGAAGGAATGCCAAATTCTTACGCTCCTTCAGAGAATTGCATACGGAAGATAAGCAATCTTCACATATGGCAGCATCAATAAAATCACATATAGGGTTGGCCTCCGAATTAAGCACCTCTGAAAGACGAGTATCCTTTATATTGAGGCTCTTTCTGATGGCCTCCATGCTATTCAGATTTAGTTCAAATCGTGTCTTTCCCTTGAAGTGCTCGATAACCTGCTCCGCATTGTTGAGGTAAGAAAGGAACTCCTTGTTCTCTGACCTCTGAAGTTCTTTCCACTTGTCGTAAATAGTCAATCTCCGTTTAAGCCCTTTCGTCGTGACATTTTTTTCAATGATGAGGTTGCCCGAAATAATACGGGACTGATACTTCCTATTGTTTGACAGATGAGTCCGTAAATATTCTGAGAGTTCCTGACAATTCTCTACTGCTACATCTTTGCTCACGTCAATCTTACACACTTGTCCTTCACCCCATACCCTATCGAAATCAATATTACAGAATCCCATCCGATGAATTTTGCCAAAACATTGCTTTATGGTGTCTCGGCTGATTAAACGCGGATAGTCTTCCATTAATATTTTCCCCGTAAACTCAATTACGATCTCTTGTTCTTCAATGTCTTGTTCTACATATAGTAGAAAAGGTGATTGTTGCGTATATGAATATGATCTTATTTCATCGTTCGTAATCTCGGTCTTGAAATATGAATAATCCGTAATGCTGATGCTGTCAATCGGAGCAATGATTTTTAATTTATCTAAAGTTATCAAATCTTCATAGATATCTTGTGCCTTTGTTATTTTTACCGTCCTCAAAAAACCAAAACCTTAACCTTGATAAGTGGTTAAGGAATTGTTATTTCTTATTGTGTTCTAATCATTGACGTCAGCCTTGCCGACACCAAGAAGATCATCCATTGTAATTTCTTCGGGACGGTCTATGGCATATTGCCAACTTCGTTTCTGCCCGTCTGATATTTTTGCATTCAATGCTGTTCGCTCGGTGTCAGACATTCGGGCATATCTCTGTTTCATTGCCCTGCTAATGCGCTCTTTGGTCGCTTGTGTTTGTGTCTTGTATCTCATTTCGTATCAACCTCGTTTATTTAGTGAGGCTCCTTTATTATAAATAATTAGTTGAACGAAAAAGTCAAGAGAATTGGTCGCAACTATTGTAAAGGGCAATGGTGTAGGTATATTAGACAGCATCCGCGTCAAAAATTTTTGAAAACTTACATCGCACCATCCTCAACAGAAAGCTCTTCTGACGTAGATTTAATATGACTTTGTAGGAGATTTTTATCAGAGCACGCTTCCTGCATTTATCGGGGGACAACATCAGTTTAATCTTTTAGATTATCTTGGCACAATCGAAAGGTAGTAATGCTTAGCCAAGCAAGATTAAATTAGCACAATTTCAAAATAACACATTATAAGCATCGAAATTCAAAATAATTCGTATCTTTGCGATATCATTGTTGGTAAAACAACATTGTTGAGAAAGCAAGGCAGGTATCTATCCCTTAAATGGGTACCTGCTTTTGTCGTATAGAGGGGAGGTGCTTGAACAAAAGAGAATTTGTCTTTCACACACTCAACGTTTTCAGGCTTGTTTGGGTGAAGGCGTACATACGGCTTCGCTTCGGCAAGATTGAAAGGGTGAAAGGACACTATCGCAGATATTAAGGGTATCGGCGGTTTTTGAGACTTAACCCTGTGTCCGCATTCGGACACTCTACTCTATCCCCTCTTTTTTTATATCATACCTCAACGCCAAAGAATATAAAGCATCCAATTCTTTGACGAATGCGGTTCGAAAATAGACCGTTTCGGGGCACCACAAGAAGCCTCTCCAAACACCGGAGGGGCTTTTTTGTCTGGAGGGAAGTGCCACGAACAAGGAAAATCGGGTCAACATCTTATTAGTAAATCATATCAATCAATTACAGAATACAGAAATAATACATTTTCAGCATTGCGAAATCAAAAAAAAGTGTAAATTTGCAATATCGTAAGTGATTATGATAGTTAGGAAAACAAGGCAGGTATCTATCCCTTAAATGGGTACCTGCCTTTTGTCGTCTAAGAGGCTTCGCTTCGGCAAGATTGAAAGGGTGAAAGGACACTATCGCAGATATTAAGGGTATCGGCGGTTTTTGAGACTTAGCCCTGTGTCCGAATACGGACACTCTACTCTATCCCCTTTTTTTTACTATATTTACCGAAGAAATTTTGGAAGACTGATACTGTTGAGAATCATGGAAGGATTTATTTATATATTGCTTTGGCTGGTGACAGGGGTTATTTTCGGTGTAATGAGTATCGTGAGCTGGGCTGTAACTACTGTGGAAAACGAGTATAAGAACCGAAGCAAAAGATAAAACCTTTCTTTGATGGAAAATAATTATCATTGTCGGAAAAATCGTATTCGCCATGAAGGAAAATAGAACAGTTGTCGGAATTGGAGAGGTCTTGTGGGACATTCTGCCGGACGGAAAGAAAATAGGAGGCGCTCCGGCCAATTTCGCATATCACGTATCACAATTCGGGCTGCAGAGCCTTGTAGTCAGTGCAATAGGCGATGATGCTCTTGGACAGGAGATAATCGGCACATTCCGGGACAAAGGTCTGAACAGCCTCATTTCCACAGTACCCTATCCTACCGGAACAGTACAAGTAGAACTCGACATGGCCGGCATCCCACAATATATCATAAAGGAGGGCGTCGCATGGGACTACATTCCATTCACGCCGGAACTGGAAGCATTGGCCCGCAACACTTGCGCAGTATGTTTCGGTTCACTTGCACAGAGGAGCACGGTATCCCGCAACACCATCAATCGCTTCATTGACACAATGCCGAAGGACAACGGCACTCTAATTGTTTTCGATGCCAATCTCAGGCAGAGTTTCTACAGCGAAGATGTCTTGGAGCAGTCTATGATGCGGTGCAATGTTCTGAAAATCAATGACGAGGAACTCCCGACAGTCTGTCGGATATCAGGCATTACGGAGTCGGATCCGGAGAACCAATGCCGAGCATTGTTGAACCGCTACAATCTGAAGATTCTCATTCTGACTTGCGGAGTAAACGGCAGTTACATTTTCACGCATGACGCGAAGTCGTTCTTGCCGACGCCGCAAGTGAAAGTAGCTGACACCATAGGAGCAGGCGACTCCTTCACTGCCGCCTTTACCGCAAGCATCTTAAGCGGCTTGCCAGTTCCCGCAGCCCATAGAAAGGCCGTGGATGTTTCCGCCTTCGTCTGCACACAAAACGGTGCAATGCCCGTCCTTCCCGCGTAAGCGTCTCCGCGGTTACGTATTAACGCGTTTTCAGCGGTTCCGTACTTTTGCCCATCGAACTCCTCATTTGTAGCGCAACCAGTAAATAGCTGTGTGTCAACTATTTATCTATTTCAGAGTTATACTTTTTGCAACCCTGAAAACGTTCAACTATATGATATTCAGCAACTTGCAGGTCGCGCAAGCTGTATCGTCCTGTAAAGAGTTTACCGATATTTAACAATAAGTAGTTAGGACAAAAGTAGAACAACCTGCATTTGTTTGAATAACATAAAATGCTGACACATAGCACATTAGCAATTAAAGCCAGAGTCAGGTTACATGAAAAAATGGGTAACCTGGCTTTCACAGGCCCCAGCAATCAATTGAAAATCAGTAACATCCACAAAATGTCAACATGCAGGTTGTTCGAAAAATTCACAGCGACGTCACGGCAGTGTTTAGGACAACCCCTAGACAAAGAGGCCTGTCCGAAAGAGCGCCTCTAAAGGGTCATCAAGGATCAACAAGTCATCCTCAGATTTCCGATAGGTAGCAGGACGGCCCATCTTGACCCCTTCCTTGCGGCTCTTGGCGATATATTGGTCAGGGCCGCTTGCCATTCTCGTTGAGGACTTGGATGACCTTCAAGGACTCCAAGGTGTTACTACCGAGACGGCTGATGGAAAAAGAAGCAAGGCAGGTATCTATCCCTTAAATGGGTACCTGCTTTTGTCGTTTAAGAGGGATATTTTCAGGTTTGTTTGGGTGGAGGCTTAAGACACAGTCATCTTGCTACGGAATAATGGAACCAATGAGCATATCTCATAAACCGCAAAATCACACATAACTCATTGTGTTATAGGTAATTATGCAGGTTTAAGATAGTGCTTTAATATGCTCACTCCCCTAAAAAAATAGGGTGATGAGCATCTTTACGCTTTACCTTAAACCCACCTATCCAATTGATTATCTGTATATTACATAGATATTTACACGTTTATCTCGATGCTCATTGGTTCAGAGAATACCTGTATCTGCGTTCTTGTCATCCTCTATGGAGTTCTCATCAGAGGCAATCACACTGGCGGCGGCAAAGGCCCGCTTTGCTCAGGTGCTTCGCAATTCGCCGCGGGCTATGTCGCTGCTCAGCTATCCATCGACAAGAGGATGTCTTGCACTGTATCTGATGCTGCCTTGTCAATCCTTCGGGCGCACTATGAAATGTAAGTCAACCTACTTTTTACGTTGAGCCGGGAGATACGAAGTCCCATAAGGGACCACAAAAAAGCCCACACTAATGCGTGAGCGATAAAAATCAGCACCGCGAGCGACAAAAACAGCCCGGAGGGCTATCTTCCCCCGTAATGGTGTGTATATCAGGAGTTATGGGGATTTGACAAGTCGTCATCAGACGACCGGCCAGGTCCGGGTATTTGCGAGAGCAAATACGTGGAGGACGCAAAGGCCGCGCGGAGCGTCAGGGTTTGGGACAGAGTCCCAATATAATAGACAGTCCCCCACGGGGACCACAAAAAGAGGCTGACCCAAAAGGTCAGCTTCTTTGTTTATAAGGATAGTATCTGAATGTGGTGATAGGTATTGCAGAGGACACCATTCGCATTATTCGCTCC